>Ga0155614_165_pt1 | contig 52308 bp, 51 predicted proteins | sample RifCSPhighO2_12_FD_107271 | JGI IMG/M metagenome (GOLD analysis project Ga0155614, IMG submission 107271) | Gammaproteobacteria bacterium RIFCSPHIGHO2_12_FULL_42_10
TGTCCATCATACATCCTGGTATATAAGGATTCATTATGAATATATTTTGAGCAAATATAGCATGATTGTGATGAAATTGCGATAGTGAGATCTTGTTGAAGAAAAATTAACGCCATTGGGTGCAAGCATTAAAAGAAAACACAATGATCATACAGGAAACTTCTTCTCATAAACATGACAATAAGGATGCTTACCCGATTTAGCGTAATAATTTTGATGATATGTTTCGGCGCGCCAAAAAACACTCATGGGTAAGATTTTTGTTGTGACAGCATATTTCATTTTTTCTAATTTCTGAACTAACTGTTGTGCTAATGCAAGCTGCTCTGCATTGTAATAAAAAATCGCACTCTGGTATTGCTCACCATGATCAGGGCCTTGGCTGTTTATTTGAGTCGGATTATGAATTTCAAAAAAATATTTTGTCAACGCCTCGTAATTTATTTTTAGAGGATCGTAAATCACGCGAATTGCTTCATAATGCCCCGTCTGCCCTCTACAGACTTCTTCATACGTTGGATGCTTTTTCTGACCGCCCGTGTAACCCACTTCTGTTTTAATCACGCCCGACAACTGCTGAAATAAAGATTCTACGCCCCAAAAGCAACCCGCTGCAAAAATAGCTTCTTCAGTCTCTTCTATGTTGAGATCCGAAACAAAATCCAAACTCAAAGAATTCACACAATGGCGTGCATTTTTCGGCGTAAAATTTTCACCTTCAAAAACATGACCTAAATGCGCACGACACCGTGCGCACAAAATCTCAATACGACGACCATCACTATCAGGCTCACGCAACACAGCATGCTTTATTTCTTCATCAAAACTCGGCCAGCCACAACTAGCATTAAATTTAGCGCTCGAACGAAACAATGCATGGCCACATTGACGACACAAATAAGTGCCTGGCTCGCAAAAATCATCATACTCTCCCGTAAACAGTTGTTCTGTCCCTTTTTCATTGACAACCGCAATCACAAAATCCGGCAGACTAGCTGTTTTTAAAATCATCATCCACCCACACAACCATTGCGAGCAGGCTTATTTGCAAATCGTTCTGCAACACATTGCATATACAATGGCTCCGCACTCGCGGGTGTACTGATCATTAAATCGTTGTTTTAGGGATAATCTTATTCGTTTTCACATTCGATAAATCTAAAAAAATCATCAAAGCAAGCTGCTCTTGTTCTTCTAATTTTTCAAAGTAGGGATCCTCGAACAATAATTTTGCATGCGCTTCTAATTGCTGAGAAGAAATCAATGTATTGATCTCATCAAGATATTTTCGCCACGATGGATCAATTTTATACTTTGTCATTGCCTCTTCTATAGGCAGAGCAAGCGATGCACGTAAAAACGTTACCATACCGCGGTCTTCATTTGTCATTTCTCGAACAAATTGTTGGCAGGCAATCGTCTCTCCAAAATGACACCAAGCATTCAGAATCGATAATAGTTTAGGATGTTCTGCAAGACGACCGTCTTTTGCCCACACAGCCATTTTCTGTCTGGCTGCATGCTTTAATGCAGCCAACTGTTCCGGCGTAAAATCACGAAATTCGATTGGCAAAAAGACCATTTCTTCTGACTGGTGTTCTTGTTCTGCTGCTAATACTTCTTGAATAATAATGTAGAGACTATTCGTAGCATGCATGATCGCGTTCTGCATTAATTGCAAACGATCATTGGGTTTTTTGATACGCTGCAATAAGGTATGAATAATACGATGCACGCGGGTAGAAAGTTCTAGGCTGAGTGGTCCAGGTAATCTTTCTGGCAGAGAGTCGCCGTTATCCAATAAAGCATTGACGATCGCAGCCATCTGTGATTCTGGAACATGTAGCAATGCTTTCCCATCAAGCAGATCTAAGAATTTAGCAATACGCCGATCCTGTATCAATCGAACAACAGCTTGATTAAAACGATTAGCATCTGCTGCTAATGCAAGAATCGTCTCAAATTCAGACTGAGGCATTTGACCCGATTGAATGGATAAACGAAAATAAGCATCAAATAAATCGGGGTTGCAAAGACGACGTAAATTTCTTGCCGAGGCGTCTGAATAATAAAAAGAAAACTCAGGCTGATAAATACGTCGCAAACGTGGAAAAAGACGCAACAATAATTCTAGCAACAACTCATGCGAAATACGCTGATTACGAGCAAGTATCTCATCACAACGTATTTTATCTTGCTGCACCTTCACTTCATCGAAAGAAGTCGCGTGATCTAAAAAATCAGTAAATAAATCTTTATTATCGCGTATGCCACAGTAAATCTCTGGCATAAATACTTCAATCGCTGTTAACGCAAAAAAATCGACAGGGTTCACGACATCGCGTAATCGTGTATAGCTAAAATTTAATGTATTAATAAAACGTGTAATATCTCTACAATTTTCAAAAAAATATCGTAAGGAACTGTAATAAATATCAGCCCAATAAGTGGCACGCCACGATTCTTCCGGTGCTAATTTAATAATATCTAACAGTCTATCTGCCAGAATGTTTTCAATATCCTGTGCTAAAATAGCAGGAATTTCAAAAGGCAGTTGAATGATCTTCTCAAGCAACGCTTCACCATCTGATCCGTCGAGACTATTGATAGATCGCACAACCGTTGTTTTATCAAAGGCAAGTAAATAGGCTGTATTTGAATAATCTCCCATCGATTTTACAATCTGAAAGATTTGTTTGATTTCAGACGGATACAGCCTGGAAATATTATCAATGATGATAATAATTTTATGTTTCTGTTGGCCTAATAACTGATTGAGTTCCGCTTTAACCAGTGTTAAATCGCGACCAGACTCCCATCCATAAACGACTTCATGTTTCTTAAAAAATAATCTATCAAGCAGTGAATGTTTAGACTGCAAAATATGCGGAACGGGTTTATGCGTAAAAAATGAAACGTACAATTCTAACAAATAAATAATGCGATCTGCATTTTCAAGATATTCGACACGACGCAACGCTGACGACAACCGACGAAAGAAACTATAAATTAATTCATTCTGGCCCGAATAACTCCATGGGCTGAAATTTAAAACAATCGGCTTTTCACTATCTAGCATATTGCTGGCAGCAACATTTAATTCTTCCAGAATTAAATTAATAATAGATGTTTTCCCCACCCCCCAACCACCATAAAGACCCACTACAAAACTATCTGGTTCAATATGATCAAGCATTGAACGTGCAAGATACTTTGAAAACAATGCTCGATTCAGTCGATCTGATGTGACATTTTGAATGGGTCGATCGCCGTTAAACATGAAAATACTCCCTATTTTCTTGTTTCTAGCTAATATGGATCAATCTATATCCCGTGCCAACGCTTAAAGCAACAACCTGTTGCTCTCATGCCACCACGACTTCAAACTGCGCGAGCAGTTTTTCCAATTCATCTAAGTGACGATATTTAATAATCACCTTGCCTGAACCACTTGCACGAGACTTAATCTCAACCTTGAGTTTTAATAAACGTGATAATGATTCTGTAACATGTAGAATATCTGGATGTATAGGCAATGCCTCTGAAGTCTCTAAAGCAGGACTCGTTAAACGCTTCACTGCTTGCTCTGTTTCACGAACAGACAAATTCTTTTCAACAATTTGTTGCGCAAGTCGCGTTTGAATCGATTCTGGTAAGCCAATCAATGCGCGTGCATGCCCCATTTCTAGCTGTTTCTGCAACAATAATGTTTTAATCTCTATGGGTAACGACAACAAACGCAAATAATTAGTGATACTGGCGCGCGACTTACCAATGGATTTTGCAAGCTCCTGGTGCGTTAGTCCTAATTCATCAATTAACTTCTGCATCGCCTCAGCCATTTCAATCGCATTTAAATTTTCACGTTGAATATTTTCGATCAACGCAATCGTCATGGCAGCATGATCAGAAACATGGCGAATCACGGCGGGGACAACGGTCAATCCTGCAAGACGTGCGGCATGCAATCGTCTCTCGCCCGCAATAATTTCATATTTATCATGAGACTTTCGTACAACGAGCGGCTGCACAACCCCTTGCGCGCGTATTGAATCTGCTAATTCCGAAAGCGCCTCTGGATCAATCACTTGACGAGGCTGGTAGGGGCTGCGTTCAATCTGATCAATCGGCAAAAAGGAGAGAGTCGCGCATTCATCTTGTGTTTCTGCCGCTGCTCTGAAAGATTGTTCGCCGTATGCAAGTAGCGCTTCTAATGATTTACCTAAACCACGTTTCTTTGCCATGACACCGTCCTTTATCCGTGTCTTAAACGCAAATTCAACTGAAATTGCGTGATACCCATTACACCGCCTACTATCAGTTAAAAATTGCTACCATTTTGCACATTTCTAAATAAGTTTGTATTTTATTTGTTATTATAGCTTGATACCATTTTCTTTAGAAGAATTAATTTTATATCATCTTTAAATTGAATGGGTATAATGCGGTTAATCTAAATATTTCACATAAGAAGTCAATGATGATGGGAGATAAACTAAGATTACTCAAAGAAGATATTACGCAATTACACGTCGATGCCATTGTTAATGCTGCCAATAACGCACTAGAAGATGGCGCAGGTGTCAACGGTGCCATTCACAAAGCCGCTGGCCCTGAACTAAACATTGCCTGTCGTGCACTACACAATTGCCCTGTTGGGCAAGCCAAAATAACAAAAGGGTTCAATTTACAAGCAAAATATATTATTCACACTGTTGGACCTATTTGGCGTGGCGGCAACAAGGGTGAATCAAAACTATTAGCATCTTGCTATTACGAAAGCTTAAAACTCGCCCTAGAAAACAACATCGCCAACATCGCCTTTCCAGCAATTAGCTGTGGCATCTTCGGCTACCCTGCAAACCAAGCCGCTATTGTTGCTATCAAGGAAACAGCCAATTTTATTGAATTACATCCCGAAATAACAATGGTCTACTTTGTTTGTCCCGAAGAAAGCGCCTTTGAAGCTTATGAGCAGGCTTTAAATACTTATTGCCATGAATAGAATAGACGCTATGCGTTTTCATGTAATCAAAGATCCCGTGCATGGTTCCATGCAATTTACTCACATTGAAGATCAATGGGTCAAACCGTTTATCGATAGTCCTCACTTTCAGCGCCTAAGACATATTAAACAATTAGGCATGGGTGACTTCGTCTTCCCAGGCGCGGTACATACGCGATTCAATCATTCACTGGGTTGCTGCTATATCGCTTGCCAAATCGCTCAAAAAATTGGGCTGGCTGATGAAGAACGTCAGCTCGTTATGATTGCAGGACTCTTGCACGATATTGGGCATGGTCCATTTTCACACGCCTTTGAAGGCGTCTTTCACCAAAAACGTATTCGCCATGAAGATTGGACAGAACGTTTTCTTGTAGACTATGGCACATCAGCCTTTTTTAAAGAATACAATCAACGTAATCCGCGCTACCACTTAACAGAAGAAAAGTTCCGCGATATTGCTAATATGATTATGCATCGATCCGTGCGGAACCCTGTACTCGCTGATATTGTTTCCTCTCAAATGGATGCAGATCGACTAGATTACTTATTGCGAGACAGTCATTTTTGCGGTGTGCGATACGGCGAATTCGATCTTCAATGGATGCTACATTGCATGACCATTGTCCCGTCGAAAACCGGTGAACGATTAGGCATCAATTACAAAGGAACGGGTGTCGTTGAGCATTACCTCATGGCAAGACGATTAATGACTCGTAATATTTATCAAGCTCATAAAAAATTAGCACTTGAATACTTATTGGTACAATTACTATCAAGTCTTGCAGAAAGTCTGGGTAGTTATACGCCTTATGCCTCCATTCGCAAATCTCGCTTAGGCCAATTACTCATGGCCGTTAATCAATTCAATCAAACCAAAGATGCAACACCCAATGAAAATAAAAAACAACAATTTATTGAGAAAAATTATTCGAACTATAAAGAGCTATGCGACGATGATGTTTTTTTATTAATTCGATATTTATCCGATAGAGAAGACGCCCATCCTGCTTCAAAAATTGCATCACGCTTAAGATACCGACAGTCGCCAAAAATTCTTCGACTAGATCACACAGACTGGTCTGCCGTTACAGGCATACTTCAAACATTCAAGCAACATCACAAACAGTATCAAGATTGGCAACTCACGCTGATTCAAACACCTCATCAAGCCTATAGCGGAGAAGAAGATCCTATCTTGGTCATCAATGAGCATGGCATCGTTCAACCGCTCACTCAGTTTTCATTTATGATCAATGCTATTTCTGATAAATTAGAGCATGTTGCCTGTCTGTCAATTGATAAAATGATTGCAGAAGATGAGACCATTCAAGAACTCATTAAGCGATTACAAACGTTATGACTATACAAATTGTTATTTTAGCGGCGGGCAGCGGAACACGTATGCATTCTGCTATGCCAAAGGTGATGCATCATATAGGCGGCAAGACTCTATTGGAACATGTTATCCAGAAATCACTCTCGCTAGCTACACTACCACCCCCCATTGTGATTCATGGTCACCAAGGAAAATCTGTTCAAGACTATCATGCGGCCTATTCTGTGCAATGGATTGAGCAAAAAGAACAATTAGGCACCGCTCATGCGCTATTACAAGCACTCCCCGCTATACGCGCAGCGGATCGCGTCTTGGTCCTTTATGGTGATATGCCACTCATCACTTTAAAAACGCTCAATCAACTCATCCAGACTACCAATGATCACGCTATTGGCATTGTCACAGCCAATCTTTCTTGTCCTACACATTACGGACGCATCAAACGTGATAGTAAAAATCATATTATCGGTATCGTTGAAGAAAAAGATGCAACGGAAAGCGAGCAAGCAATCACTGAAATTAATGCGGGCATTTATCTCATCCCATGCGAGCTATTAAAAAAGTATCTATCGTGCATCCAAAACAACAACCAACAAGGCGAATATTATTTGCCAGATATCATCGGTTTTGCCACAAAAGATCATATTGAAATTCACGCCGTTATTTCAGAGAAAACAGATGAAGTATTGGGCATTAATACGCGCAATCAACTGGCGCACTTAGAAAGACTCTATCAGCGAGAACAAGCGGATAAACTCATGGCGCAAGGCGTCACCTTGTTCGATCCCAATCGACTAGATATCCGCGGCGATATACAGATTGCACCCGATGTCACTATCGATGTGAATGTAATCTTAGAAGGGCGTGTCGTCATTGGACAAAATTCCATCATTGGGCCTCATGTTATTTTACGTAATACCACACTCGCAGATCATGTGCATGTTCGCGCGCACTCCATCATCGATGGCGCAAACGTTGCTTGTGGTTGCATAATCGGCCCTTTTGCACGTATTCGTCCAGAAACAACGCTGAAAGATAATGTACACATCGGTAATTTTGTTGAAGTTAAGCAAAGCACCATCGAAGCATCTTCTAAAATCAATCATTTAAGTTACATCGGTGATTGCGAAATGGGACAACGCGTCAACGTTGGCGCAGGCACGATCACTTGCAATTATGACGGCGCCAATAAACACAAAACCATTATCGAAAATGATGTGCACATTGGCTCAGACACTCAACTCGTCGCCCCCCTCATCGTTAAAGAAGGCACAACAATAGGCGCTGGCTCAACAGTCACGCACTCAACGCCACCCAACGAACTCACCATCACGCATGTCTTAAAACAACGCACTGTTCCATCTTGGAAACGACCTAAACGCATAACGCGCAACTAAGATTTGCAAGTGGCGTTGTTGCATCAAAACAAATTAACAAATTTTCCTTCTTTTATCAAAGAACATAATGGATTGTATCCAACGTAATAAGCGAGTTCAGCGGGGTGTGTTACATCCCATATAGCAAAATCAGCTGTTTTGTCAATGCTGATTGATCCATGCGTTTGCTGAATACCTAACGCTTTTGCAGCATGTATCGTCACACCCAATAATGCTTCTTCTGGTGTCAATGAAAATAATGTACATGCCATATTCAATACCAATAACATGGATGTGGTTGGTGATGTACCAGGATTACAATCTGATGCTAGTGCCATTGGCACATGCAATTGGCGTAATAAATCGATGGGAGGTAATTTTTTTTCACGCAAAAAATAAAAAGCTGCGGGAAGTAATACTGCAACGGTACCAGACTCAGCAAGGGCATGCACGCCTTCTACTGATAAATATTCAAGATGATCAACGGAAAGCGCATGAAATGAAGCTGCTAATTTTGCTGCACCTGAATCAGATAGTTGTTCAGCATGACATTTCACTGCAAGTCCATATTGAATAGCTGTCGCAAAAATTCGTTTAGTTTGTGGTAATGAAAATGCGATTTTTTCACAAAAAACATCCACTGCATTCGCTAATTTTTCTTTTGCAATACGCGGAATCATTGCTTCACAAATTAAATCAACGTATTTATCCGAATCTTGTTTAAATTCTTTTGGAACACTGTGTGCACCCAGAAAAGTTTTCTTGACAGTGATTGGCAAATCATTTTCTAACATCGCTGCTACTTGTAATATTTTTGCTTCTGTTTCCCAATCTAACCCATAACCAGATTTTATTTCGATGGTCGTCACGCCAGTTTGCATGAGTGCTTTAACACGCAGCAAACTTTGTTGTAATAATTCTTCATGAGACATATTGCGCGTTGCGGTGACTGTCGATTGAATACCACCACCTTGTTTGGCAATCTCTTCATAAGTCACACCTTGCAAACGTAATTCAAATTCTTTTGCACGATTGCCGCCATAAATGAGGTGTGTATGACAATCAATGAAACCCGGGGTAATCGTTTTATCACATAAATCATGCACATTGATTGCAAGATCATGAGGATTCCCTGGTAATTCTTTCATCTTGCCAATCCAAGAAAATTTTCCATTTTTTACTGCTATTGCACCCGCATGTATCAGCCCATAGCCATTTTCAGCTGTACAAATTTGTGCATTCGTCCAAAGGGAATCCCAAAATTTTTCTTGCATATTTTTAGCCATTATTTATGGTTAATGTTATCTATAACTTGCCATTATGGAACAACTACATGAGAATACAATAATTGTTTTCTGGAGTATCTCGCTATGGCATGGACTAGTCGATATCAAATACCTAGCAAAGAAAATTGGCAAGGACGTATAGATTCGCCAGAAGCGTCTTATTTTTTTCAAGTCATTCAATTACTCGATTTACAAAGAAATCTGCCAAAAAATTTTGGCAGAAATTGTCTTGCATTGCTTGGATTTGCTTGTGATGAAGGTATCAAGCGAAATTTAGGCCGTACTGGGGCCGCTCAGGGACCCGATCAAATTAAAAAAACATTAGCAAAATTTCCCATTCAAAAACAAAATATTGTTTGTTACGATGCAGGAAATATTATCTGCAAAGATGGGGATTTAGAAAACGCACAAGCCGCACTGGGTGAACTCGTTCACTTATTATTAGCACATGACATCATACCTATCGTATTAGGCGGTGGGCATGAGTTAGCATGGGGACATTATCAAGGCATTGCAGAGCAATATCCAACAGAACGGCTTGGCATCATTAATTTTGATGCGCATTTCGATATGCGACCATTATTGCCACATCAATTAGGTAGTTCAGGTACACCATTTTTACAGATAGCGCTGGCGCATGAATCAACCAAACGCCATCTTGATTACAATTGTATCGGCATTCAACATGCAGGCAATGCAAAACAATTATTTGAAACAGCAAAACATTATCATGCAAATATCATTTTTGCCGATGATTTACATATGGGGTTCATGGAAAAATGTGTGAATTTTGTTGATCGTATTGTTGATCAAAATCAAATTATTTATTTAAGTTTATGCCTTGATGTTTTTGCAGCAGCATATGCACCCGGTGTCAGTGCACCACAAGCGATGGGATTAAATCCTTGGCAAATTGTGCCACTTGTGCGTCAATTAGCTTCGTCTGGTAAAATGATTAGTTATGATTTAGCTGAATTATCGCCGCCATTTGATATTGATCATCGCACAGCGAAAGTTGCTGCTAATTTTATTTATGAAATTATTCATCATCATCAACCATTTATCAGGTAATTACAGTGAAAACCTCTCTTCGTCATGACACAAGCCGCATCATTCATGCACCTCATGGAACAAAGTTATCAGCAAAAAGTTGGTTGATTGAAGCTGCCATTCGCATGCTTATGAATAATCTTGATCCGAATGTCGCAGAAAATCCCAGTGATTTAGTAGTGTATGGCGGTATGGGTCGCGCAGCACGTGATTGGGCATGCTACGATGCTATCATCGAATCGTTAACAAATTTAAATGACGATGAAACGTTACTCATACAATCCGGAAAACCTGTTGGAATCTTTAAGACACATTCAGACGCACCGCGTGTACTCATTGCTAATTCTAATCTCGTTCCACATTGGGCAACGTGGGATCAATTTCACGAGCTCGATAAAAAAGGATTGATGATGTATGGCCAAATGACGGCTGGTTCTTGGATTTATATTGGCAGTCAAGGAATCGTGCAGGGAACGTATGAAACATTTAGTGAAGCGGGTAGACAACATTATGCTGGCGATTTACGCGGCAAATGGATTTTAACTGGCGGATTAGGTGGAATGGGAGGCGCTCAACCGCTTGCTGCAACGATGGCTGGTGCATCAATGCTAGCAGTTGAGTGTGACCCAAAACGCATTCAACGCCGACTGGAGACAGGCTATTTAGATAAACAAGCCACCTCTCTTGATGGAGCATTGGACTTCATACAACAACATAAAACCTCTGGTAAACCAGTTTCAGTGGGATTATTAGGCAATGCTGCCGATGTTTTTTCTAAATTAGTCAAACGTGGTGTGAAACCAGATATGGTTACCGATCAAACCAGTGCGCATGATCCACTGAATGGTTATTTGCCGCTTAATATGACACTCGAAGAAGCAGAAGTCATGAGAAAATCAGATCCTGCTCGTATGATTCAAGCTGCAAAAGAATCAATGGCAATTCAAGTGAAAGCGATGCTTGCCTTTCATCAGCAAGGCATCCCAACGTTTGATTATGGCAATAATATTCGACAAATGGCCAAGGAAATGGGAGTTGAGAACGCTTTTGATTTCCCTGGATTTGTTCCGGCATATATTCGTCCTTTATTTTGTCGTGGCATTGGTCCATTTCGTTGGGCAGCTCTTTCTGGCGATCCAGAAGATATTTTTCGTACAGATGAAAAAGTAAAAGCGCTGTTACCAGATGATAAACATCTTCATCTGTGGCTTGATATGGCAAGACAACGCATTCCTTTCCAAGGAATACCCGCGCGCATTTGTTGGGTAGGATTAGGTGATCGCGCACGCTTAGGATTGGCATTCAATGAAATGGTACGTTTAGGCCAGCTCACAGCACCCATCGTCATTGGTCGTGATCATCTGGATTCTGGTTCAGTTGCAAGCCCCAATCGCGAAACAGAAAACATGCGCGATGGTTCGGATGCTGTTTCTGATTGGCCACTTTTGAATGCACTACTTAATTGCGCAAGCGGCGCAACATGGGTGAGCATACACCACGGCGGTGGTGTGGGCATGGGATTTTCCCAACACGCTGGTATGGTCATTGTTGCAGATGGTTCAGATACAGCTGCAAAGCGTCTCAAACGCGTCTTAACAAATGATCCTGCAACAGGCGTTATGCGTCATGCTGATGCGGGATATGACATCGCTATTCAATGTGCGAAAGAACATCAATTAAAGCTACCAATGATTAAAGGTTAAATGATTAATATGAAATTTTTATTACATCCAGGCAAGCTAACATTAAATGAAATACGAACCTTGCTTGATGAAAATACAGAACTTGAATTAGATATAGCCTGTCATGCTGGGATTCATGCATCAGAAAAAATAATTAAAGAGATAATTAGCCAAGGGAGAATTGTTTATGGTGTTAATACTGGGTTTGGTGCGCTAGCAAATACAATGATTCCAACAGCTAATCTTGAAGATTTGCAACGTCGCATTGTTTTATCACACGCAGCTGGCACAGGTGAATTATTTGCTGACAAGATCGTTCGATTAACTTTAGCGTTAAAAATAAATAGTCTTGCACGTGGATTTTCTGGTGTAAAAATACAAACAATAAATGCATTGATCCGATTATTCAATGCAAGCATTTATCCTTGTATCCCCTCACAAGGATCTGTTGGTGCTTCAGGTGATCTTGCTCCACTTGCACATTTATCTGCTGTTTTATTGGGTGTCGGTCACGCTCGTCATGCAGGAAAAATAATTTCTGCTGAAGAAGCATTAGCAAAAATCCAACTAAAACCACTGCGATTAGGAGCAAAAGAAGGATTAGCATTATTAAATGGAACGCAAGTGTCTACTGCGCTTGCACTGATTGGTTTATTCAACACAGAAGAAATCTTTGTATCAGCTATCGTTGCAGGAGCAATGTCTGTAGATGCAGCACGGGGTAGTGATAAGCCATTTGATGCACGCATTCAAATGGTTCGAGGCCATGCCATGCAAATTCAAGTAGCAGCATGGTTAAAAGAATTATTAGCTGATAGTCAAATCCTCGCATCACATCAAGATTGTCAAAAAGTTCAAGACCCTTATTCATTGCGCTGCCAACCACAGGTCATGGGCGCTTGTCTTGCACAACTAAATTACGTCAAACAAGTATTATTAACTGAAGCAAATGCGGTATCGGATAATCCGCTTATTTTTTCTGATAATCATGACATTCTTTCTGGCGGCAATTTTCATGCTGAACCGGTTGCACTAGCAGCTGATGCACTGGCTGTTAGCATCGCTGAAATTGGCGCATTATCTGAACGTCGTACCGCTTTATTGGTTGATCCACATTTTAGCGGCTTACCTGCTTTCTTAGTCAAAAATCCAGGTATTAATTCAGGATTTATGATTGCCCAAGTAACTGCTGCCGCACTTGCAAGTGAAAACAAATCGCTAGCTCATCCGGCAAGTGTTGATAGCCTTCCAACTTCTGCCAATCAAGAAGATCATGTTAGCATGGCGACTTATGCAGCTAGGCGATTATTAAATATGACTAATAATGCAGTAGGAATGATTGGCATCGAATTACTTGCAGCAGCGCAAGGCATTGATTTACTCAGTCCATTAAAAACTTCGCCAAAATTACAAAAAATTCATTATGCTATACGAAAAAATATTGCTTATTATGCTGAAGATCGATTCTTCGCCCCAGATATTGAGAAAATAAAATTATTGATTCTATCTGGCGAAATCCGTCATCATGCTGAATTAAATTTATTTTAATAAGAACTCATGCAAAAATGGAAGAAGCGCAAAAAAGGCTATAAAATAACGTCCTTCTATTGGAAAACTCTTAATCGAAAATTGCTGCAATCTGCATGTCATGGAAGCTTGATAAATATCGTAAAATCGTGCATAATTTTGGCAGTTATGATTCTATATTGCACTATTTTTAATCATTTATCATAGAGATATCGGGTACTCATATGTCAGTAAATATACCGCCATCACAGAACATCTCTCAACCAGCAAACGATGCGTTGACAGCGATTGCCTATGCCAAAAAAACCAGCGCGCCTCAAACGGCAATCGACTGGCAATTTGCCTTAAGAGACCCGCTGACAACGATTGGGCGAGAATACTGGGCACAGATATTCAATCGTCAACTTGATGAAGCAGCGCTCATTAAATTTCAGGAGTGTCTAGCATTCACAACCCTTAAACAACAAAAACAACTGGCAGCACAAACACTGTGTGAGGATGAATACGAAGAAGAACTCGAACGTTCGCAATTATTACAAGCTTGGGCAAATGAACAATTAAACAAAACACCCACTCAAGCTGATTTGCCTGCTATCCAGATACTACAACTAGAGATTACAGAGCTCTTGGAACAAATTGCACGGTATACTGCCGGTCTGCTACTACTGATACATGAACGCAATGCATGGAATCACAAATGGCATCGTTTGCATCAAGCACATGCCGAGCAAATCATTGATGGGCTCATACAAAATAATACGCTTGATCCTGCGGAGCTTGCTGTTCTAAAAAACAAACGCGACCAACTGATCGCTGCATTTATCCCAGCACGCCTGGATCATATCTTTAGAATTAATCCGCATATTGCTAAAAAAATGCGTGAAATCCTTCAAGACAAAAATGCTATTCCCCCAGTTTTTGCTAATTTTTCAACCTCACTCAGCGTCATTGGTGAATTGAATTTTCACGCCAATTGGACAGCTGGCGAAGAGCTATTAACAGGTGCTGCATTGTTAGCTGCTATCAAAAGACGCAGAAGCCATCTCAAACTGGCTAGTGTCGCTCTTCATTCACCACAACATGGTGTGCGTACTAGCATGCTACAAACCGGCGCTCACCTTTATACAAAACTAGAAACGATAGGTGTCAATTTAAATAGAGCAGGACAAAATGCTCAGAACAAGATCAACGCTCTTCAATCAATAGCGCCCACATTAATACCTCGCGCTCCTAGACTGCGTATACGCAACCCAAATGAAATAGGCGTCTAAACTCATGTGTGGCATTGTAGGGACAGCTGCCAAAAGACCGATCGCAAAAATACTCATCGACGGCTTAAAACAACTTGAGTACCGCGGATACGATTCAGCTGGTATTGCTTTGATTGATGCGGAAGGCAATATCGACAGGTACCGTGTTGCTGGTAAAGTGCGTGCACTAGAAGAAATCACCATTCCGCGTCAACTTCCACATCAAGTCGGCATTGCGCATACTCGCTGGGCAACCCATGGCGCGCCAGCTGAACATAACGCTCATCCTTTTGTTTCCAACAACACGCTTGCACTCGTTCACAATGGCATCATCGAAAATTATCTTCAATTACGCGAACAGTTATTAAACAAAGGCTATGTTTTCGTCTCCGAAACAGATACAGAGGTCGCAGCCCATCTCATTCATGCTTACCTACAAGAAAGTCATGATCTCCTCACCGCTATCCGCTCTGCGACAAGTGTTCTAGAAGGTGCCTATGCATTTTGTATTCTAGACACGCATCACCCAGAGCACATTTATGCCATACGAAAAGGTAGTCCACTCGTTATTGGCAGAGGAAATGATGAAAATTTTTTAGCTTCCGATCCGCTAGCCTTACTGAATGTTGCACAAGATTTTATCTATCTCGAAGATGGCGATATCGTAGATATCACCGCAAACACCATCACGATTCACGATCACATGCAACAACCCACTGACCGTGCAGTACATCGTTTTACCATGCAGGCTGAAGCAACCGAACGTGGTGAACACCGGCACTATATGAAAAAAGAAATCGTAGAGCAGCCCACAGCAATCACCGCTTGCCTAAAAAACAGAATCACTGAGAACGACATACTGCCTGCTTTGTTTGGCGAACAGATTGATGCTGTTTTTCCAAAAGTTCGACATGTCACGCTCATTGCATGTGGTACCAGTTACCATGCTGCTTCTGTTGCGCGTTATTGGATTGAATCTCTCACAAAAATACCCTGTATCGTAGAGATTGCGAGCGAATTTCGCTACCGTGATGTTGCGCCAACACAAAATAGCTTATTCATCGCCTTATCCCAGTCGGGCGAAACAGCAGATACTTTAGCCGCACTCCGTATGGCAAAACACATGGGCTATTTAAGCACACTCGCTATTTGCAACGTACCTGGTAGCAGTCTCGCGCGAGAAGCTAAAGGGCATTGTTTAACACATGCCGGCATCGAGATTGGTGTTGCCTCCACGAAAGCATTCTCTACGCAGCTCATTACGTTGCTGCTGCTCGCACTCACGTTGCGACGCCACCAGAACATACCTAATGATCTCTTAATCGCTGACTGTGTACTTCAATTACAGCGATGCCCATCATTCATTCAGGCACTTTTGCAGCAAGACAATCAAATCATCGCCCTCGCACAATCTTTTACGAATAAATCTCATGCTATCTTCATGGGCCGTGGCATGCTTTACCCGATTGCGCTAGAAGGCGCATTAAAAATGAAAGAGATCTCTTATATCCACGCAGAAGGATACCCGGCTGGCGAATTAAAACACGGGCCTTTGGCTTTGGTAGATCATGCGATGCCTATTATTTCGCTTGTACCGCACGATGCACTGTTCGATAAAAACTTATCAAATATTCAAGAAGTGCGTGCACGTGGTGGCCAGCTCATCGTACTGACAGATCGTGTCGATCAATTTCAGCAAATTGCGTTTTCAGATATTGCTATCATCCCAGTACCAACCATCCACCCTCTATTAACACCTATCCTATATACCATTCCACTCCAACTGCTTGCCTATCATGTAGCTGTACTCAAAGGGACCGATGTAGATCAGCCAAGAAATTTAGCAAAATCAGTGACAGTGGAATAAGCGGGGCCCCTCATTATAATTAGAAATGGAAAAACTATGCTCTATCAGTTATTAAAAACATGTCTGTTCATGCTGCCGCCTGAAACGGCGCATCATGTCACACTACAGAGCTTGAAAATAGCGCATCAGCTTAAACTCATCAAACCATTTGACAATGCAACCGAAACAGCTTGCACCCTGATGGGACTCACGTTTCCAAATAAAATAGGTCTGGCTGCAGGACTCGACAAAGATGCGCATTATGTAGATGCCTTATCATCTCTTGGTTTTGGATATCTAGAAATAGGCAGCATCACACCCAAGGCGCAATATGGCAATCCTAAGCCACGCTTGTTTCGTCTCACACAGCATGAGGCACTGATCAATCGCATGGGATTTAACAATGAAGGTGCGCTTGCTGCCGTCGAGCGATTAAAAAAAATAAATTATCGTGGCATCTTAGGAATCAGTATTACAAAAAACAAGGAAACGCCACTTGAGGATTCAGCTGAAGATTATTTATTTTGTATGCGTCATTTGTGGCCATTTGCAAGTTACTTTGCCATTAATATTTCATCACCCAACACGCCGGGATTGCGCAGCTTACAACAGGAAAATTATTTACAAAATCTCTTGAGAATACTTAAACAAGAGCAAAAAACGATTCACGACACACACCACCTTCTGATTCCACTTGTTGTAAAAATCTCGCCAGACTTATCCTGGGACGCGCTACATTCTTTAGCGGTTATTCTGTTAGAGCAAAAAGTAGAGGGTGTCATTGCAACCAACACAACCCTCGCACGCGATGCGATCAAAGATGAAAGACATCACACTGAAGATGGTGGTTTGAGCGGCAAACCGTTGCAAGCACAAAGCACGCAAGTGATTCGGAGATTGCATACTGTTTTGCAAGATAAAATACCGATCATCGGCTGCGGTGGCATCTCAGACATCGCAAGCGCACGCGAAAAATTAGAAGCCGGCGCAAGCCTGCTACAACTCTATACGGGTCTTATCTACCATGGCCCACAATTAATCAGAGAGCTCGTTAAAACATGCTAAGATGATATGCAGTTACTCACTCATAATGTGTCCACATGCGAATAATTTTGATGGTTTTTTCTTTTGAATACACTTGATAGATTAGACGATGCTGAATATTGATGCGTCGTGAATAAGCTCCCGTTAAATCACCAATGAGTTTCTCATATTCTGGGGGATTTTTAAAAGGACTGACTGTGAGTATTTCAAGTAATTTTCTGACTTTTTGCTTAAACCCAGCTGCAGCAATTTTTTTAGCGTCCTTTTGAGCTTGCTTCGTGTACACAATTTTCCACGCTGTCACCAATCTAATTCCTTAGCACACTTTTTGAGTGGGGTTTTTAAGCCTGCTTTAATAGATTTACCCACCCCTGGAATAGACAAAACATATAGCGTTTCTTGTATAGCCGACCAGTCTTCTTCTGAGATTAGCACAGCGCTAGCATTTTTACCGCTAATATGGATAGGCTTGTGAGATTGGCTCGCCTGGTCAATCAATCTGTATAAATTTGACCGAGCCTGTGTTGCTGTATAGGTAGTCATCAGCACCTCGTTACGAGTAAAGTTTAAATGTACGTTATAACGTACGCTTTGTCAAGATGGCTAGATTGCAATTAGGTTAGTTGGGGTGGAATGACGCTTGCTAATTATGCCGCAGCTTTCACATCAATTTTTAAATCTCACTAGTTTTTTTCTTGTTGTAAAACAGCCAGGATAAGCTCTACTATGATGCTAGTTAAAACGAAAAACTGGGCAAGATTCATTAATTTGCTTTATTTTTATTCAATCTTATTGTACAATGATGATTCAACATAGCTATTTAGTACTGCTAAGACTTAGTGGAAATAACTGATTAATTAAGTTGATGAGGATTAATTTTTAACATGCCAAACGACAACATACAAAAGATACTAGAGAATGCCGGTATAAGCCCGCAAGACCATCCGGAATGCTACAGAACTATCATGCAAGAGATTCATCAAAACCAAGACGACATAGATCGATATATTGCTATATTTGCAGTGCTGAAAAAAGCTAATATAACATTTCAAGACTATCCGAAGCTCTATGAAGCGGCCAGTCAACAGATATGGGCCAAAAAACACCTGTCGACTATGCTTACAGTGTTGGGACAGGCTGGCATAAGCCATCAAGACTATCCGAAGCTCTATGAAGTGGCCATTCAAAATATATTGGTCATAAAACGCCTACCAGCTGTGTTTGAAGTGTTGAGGCAGGCTGGCATAAGCCATCAAGACTATCCAGAACTCTATGAAACTGCCATGGAAGATGCGTGTTATCCAGAAAAACTGTCTGCTGTATTTTCATTACTGCGGAATAAGGCCTGTAAAACAGTCCAAGAGCATAAAAAGCTCTATGAACGGGTCATGCGAAAGCCAATGTATGCAGATCAACTGATAGTTTCATTTGCAAAACTGGAACAAGCTGGCATAGGCTATCAAGATCATCCGACGCTCTATGAAAATGTCATTCAAAATCCAGACGATGGTAACGTCTGTATGCGGCTCGCTGGATGTGTAGCTCTGAAAAAAGCTGGCATAAACTTTTCAGATCGTCCAATGCTCTATAACACAGTCATTCAAGGTGCGATGACTCGCGTAAATGAACTGACCAATGGATTTGAAGTGCTGCAAGAAGCTGGCATAAGCTATCAAGACTATCCAGAGCTCTATGAAGATGTCATTCGACAGATAGGCTACGCATACAAATTGGTCGCTGCATTTGAAGCCCTGAAGGATGTTGTAGTTGCGCCCACTCAACAAAACTACCTGGCGCTGTACATTTTTGTTGCTCAAAATCTAACAGCGAACATTCAACCTAGTTTGGATAAGATAAAACAACTTGATCTTAAAGTACCTGACGATTTTGAAATAATTGATAACGCGTTGAGAGCAGGCGTGATGGGTCTTAATATATTAACATGGCTGCAAGAAAATAAGCTTCAGCGAGACTCGCATTCTTATATTTATAAGGTATTCTTTTCAGGCAGCCCGCCTTTGATTATTCGTTCACTTTATTATGCTTCGAAGATAAAATGCCAACTTCAAGATTATTTTCAGATAAATGTACCCCGCACCTCAAAAGACGGGAAAGCTTATCATGCACAATGCCAGGAAGTGCAGCAATTAATTGATAAGGTGCTTAGCGCTGACAATCACATCGCTGAAGGACCTTTGAATAAATCTGCTGCAAGCTTGAAAATCGAAGAAATTTTACATCGAATCACCATTGAGGATATTAACAACATTAGAATGCAATATATCGATGCTGTTGGCTATCTGTTGCAATTCGGGAATGAGCCTAGCATTTACTTGAGTGAGCTTTTAAAGTTAGTCAATTTCAATCATGTCGAATTATCTGACAATCAAGTGACTTTACTGGGCGCTCAAATAGAAGCTATATTAGGTGCTTTCTTAAATAACCTATGCGATCCAAATGATCCAATCGTGATGAAAATGCTGCCTGACGCAGCAAGACGCGCAGTTAACATGTATATATCAGCAGCAGCATACTATCAGGATATCAATCGCTTGTTTCGCGGCGTGAAGCCAACAAGCGCATCATGCTGGGTTAAACGCAATGTTCATAGTGACAGTTCAATAATAGCTAATTTTCTTGTGGGATCCCTGATTAACTGGTCAGCTGCAGAATTACCCAAAAGATTGCTTTACTCTGAACATCGACAAATATTAGAAAAAGTCATTCTAGAGAGAGAAACGCCAGACCCTCAAGCCATCAAACAAAAAATAAAATCAGATCCCAAGTTTTATGAAGCAACACTACAAATCAAACTTGAGGCCGGTATTATCACGCGAGAGGAATATGCCAAAGTCGTACCCTTATTTTCTAAATTAGATACCTGGTTTCCAAGTTATGGTCCGGCAGATCGCGGTGAAGATTTAGAGGCATCCGAAAAGGATGGTGAGCTCGGCATAGAACAACGACGAACAGCCAATCCAGTATTCGCGCCTTCTGTAATGAGTTTCAGTATTTTTAGAGATGGATCTGGATATTTTAACGGCCAAAATATGAAACACACAAAAATTGAAACAGATAACTCGACTAAGCCGATTATTAATTCCACCGAAGGCGAGATATTAGCAGCACATGGAACGACCTACCTCTATACACAAAATCCAGCTGGCGGCTTTTTTGCTCGAGAAATAAATAGCCCCGGAATGATTCCAAAGGGAGGCTACTTGTCCTCTGTTGCTATTGCTGAGGCGTATCAAAATTATCTTAGTAAACCTTATGCTCAGCAAGAACAACATCAAATAACGATGGATGGCATCAACATTCAACGACCTAATCATGGCTTAGCTCATACATATCGAGTGATGATTTACATCGATGTCGTGATTAATTACTTTGCGCATCATGCAAAAGATGAAACTTTTCGATTGTTTTGTCACTTTATTACTCCAGACGAATGTGAGTGGCTGCGTATGGCAGCAGCATACGCTATCACCGGACGAGAAAACGAATGCTCTGCTACAGAAAATTTAGCACTCTACGATGAGGCTAGAGAAGCCAGCCAAGAACATATGCAAAAATTTTTGACAAAATACTCAGTTATATCAAAAGATGGGGTCATGCGTGAACGCATGCTAGATATTGTACGCTGGATGGGCAACCCAGGCTATGAAAATGCCTATCAAGGCAAGCCTGCAATTAATCAGCACACAGACATTAATGAACGTTTGCATCGTAATTTTATTTATCGTATTTTAACGCTCGCTCATCAATTAGATTTGCCAAGATGCTATGGGCCAGTGCAATTCAGTCATGCCATGGAGATGGCTTTGAAACACGTTACACAGAGCCATGAGCAACAAATCGATTACATCCTCATGCTACAATATGCCATTAACCTTATTAATGCGCATGGTGATTGTTTAAATACGAATTTGACCTCTTCAGGTGAATTAATATCCTGCTCAATGCAATATCGCGCTCCATTCCACAAGGTGAGCTCAAACTTAAGGCAGCTTCGTGAAATAACTGAAACCATCCCTATCTCAAGAGATTGTACAGAAAATCTCTACTATCCCAACCAGTAATTCCCGTTAAGTAGTGTAATTTCCCACCGCAAGAGCACGGCACGCTGCGCTTTGCCCGTCCTACTCTTCTACTAATAACGCCTGCGGAACCTCTCGTAAGAATCGGGATGGGCGGTGATAGCTCTTTTTGCCATGCATGAATCTGGCATGTGCATAAGTCAAATAAAGTTTTTGCATGGCACGCGTCATACCGACATAACACAAGCGACGCTCTTCTTCTAATTGCTTGGGTTCATTCATAGAAAGAAAATGAGGAAATAATTCTTCCTCACAGCCAGTCAAGAATACGACCGGAAATTCCAATCCTTTTGCAGAATGCAGTGTCATGAGTTGCACAGCATCTTTTTTTTCAGAACCCTTTTCTACGCTAGATTCAAGTGCTGCAAAACTTAAAAACGATAGCAGAGGTGATAATTCATCCACATTCACCTCTTGTTCAAACTGATGTGCAGCATTCACTAATTCTTCTAAGTTTTCAATACGTGCCAATCCTTTCTCGCCTTGTTCTTTTTGGTAATGCTTAAATAAACCACTCTCATGCAGCGTCAATTCTATTTGAGTATGTAGTGGTAATTCCTCGATCTCAGATTGAATGCGATCAACCAAGTTAACAAACCCTTGCAATGCATTTTCTGTACGTGATGAAAAAACAGATTGTGTTAACAAATGATCGAGTGCATCCCAGAGCGATGAACGATTAGCAACGGCTGCTTCTCGAATATGTGAAAGCGTTCGTTCACCAATACCGCGAGCAGGTAAATTCAATATGCGTTCAAAAGAAGTATCATCAGCATGATTAGTCACTAAACGAAGATAAGCCAGTGCATCTTTAATTTCAGCGCGATCAAAGTATCGCAATCCACCATAAACACGATACGGAATTTGATATTGCATCAATAACTCTTCAATAATACGAGACTGTGCATTCGAACGATAAAGAACGGCAAAATCAGAGACACGTCTATGCTGAGATAATTTGCGAATCTGTTGCACCACAAAACGTGCTTCATCAATCTCACTACCCGCTGCATGCAACGTAATTAAGTCGCCTTCATTACCTGCTGTCCATAAATTTTTGCCTAATCTTCCCGTATTTTGTGCAATCACAGCATTTGCAGCGGCCAATATCACACTCGTCGATCGATAATTTTGCTCCAATCGAATCAACTGCGCACAGGGAAAATCTCTAGAGAAATTCTGAATATTTTTAATCTCAGCGCCACGCCAACCATAAATAGATTGATCATCGTCACCAACCAAGGTGATCGAGCTCGATGCGCCTACAAATAATTTAAGCCAGGCGTATTGAATAGCATTGGTATCTTGAAATTCATCTACCAAAACAGATCGAAAACGATTTTGATACGTTTCACGCAATGCAACATTATCTCGCAGCAAACGCGTTGCTTTCAGTAAAAGATCCGCAAAATCGATCACACCGGCACGATTGGCAGCCTCTTGATAAGCCATATAAATTTTAACAAATACCTGGTCTGAAAGATGGTGTATAACCGCTTGCTGTGGATCATGTCCCAATTCTTTTTGCTTATTGATAAACCATTGTGCTTCTTTCGGCGTAAAACGATTTTCATCGAGGTTAAGTGATTGCATGATGCGACGAATCATACGCGATTGATCACTCGCATCTAAAATTTGAAAAGCTTCTGGCAGATTCGCCTCCCGCCAATGCATGCGCAATAGACGATGAGACAATCCATGAAATGTACCAATCCACATTTCTTGTGTTGGCAGATTCGCCATATCACGAATGCGTGTGCGCATTTCCATCGCAGCTTTATTCGTAAAAGTTACAGCCATTAAATGAAAAGGGGAGATTTTCTCAGTTTCAACCAACCAAACTAAACGATGAGTTAGAACACGAGTTTTGCCACATCCTGCGCCCGCCAAAATAAGCTGATGCTTAAGTGGCGCCTCGACTGCTTCAAGCTGCGCTGGATTTAAGGGATTCGACATAACTTACCTCTGACAAGGGAGCGAACAAGCAAAGGTCGATAAAAGAGAATGATTTCATAAACTAACTATAATTATGTATGATCCTCAACACCAATCGCTTCTTTAATGCTCAATCGAATACGGCCTTGTCGATCAATTTCCAATACCTTCACCTTAACAACTTGGCCAGCAGATAATTTATCACTCACATTGGCAACACGCTCAGAACAAATCTGCGAAATATGAACCAAACCCTGCTTGCCGGGTAAAATGTTAACGAGCGCACCAAATTCCATGATTTTGGTGATCGTTCCTTCATAAATCGAGCCTATCGCAACATCTGCCGTTAAACTTTCAATGCGTCGCATGACATCTTCACAAGCAGCAAGATCAGCAGAGGCAATCTTGATCACGCCATCATCTGAGATATCAACGACGGCGCCTGTTGCTTCAGTGAGCGCACGAATCGTCACGCCACCCTTACCAATCACATCTCTTATTTTGTCAGTCGGTACACGCATCGTTAAAATACGTGGCGCATAAGTCGACATTTCACGACGTGGTTCTATTATCGCTTGATTCATGATGTCTAAAATATGAATACGTGCAACACGCGCTTGCTCAAGCGCTTCTTGCATAATGACTTCGGTAATACCGTTAATCTTAATATCCATTTGCAGCGCAGTGACGCCTTGCATAGTGCCTGCTACTTTAAAATCCATATCGCCCAAATGATCTTCGTCGCCCAAGATATCTGTTAACACAGCATACTGGCTGCCATCTTTTACAAGTCCCATTGCAATACCAGCAACATGCGATTTAATCGGCACGCCTGCATCCATCAAAGCAACGGATGTGCCACAAACAGAGGCCATTGAGCTGGAACCATTTGATTCTGTAATCTCAGACACAACGCGCAATACATAAGAAAACTCAGAAAACGGAGGCAATACAGCGATCAATGCACGTTTTGCTAAATAGCCATGACCAATTTCACGTCGTTTCGGGCTGCCAACCATGCCTGTTTCGCCAACAGAATAGGGAGGAAAGTTGTAATGCAACATAAAATTCTCTTTACGCTCACCCTCTAGCGCATCAATTGTTTGTGCATCACGTTCTGTGCCTAACGTTGCAACAACGATGGCCTGTGTTTCACCGCGCGTAAACAATGCAGAGCCATGGGTACGCGGTAAAAGACCTGGGCGCACGGCAATAGGACGCACTGTTTTAGTATCGCGACCATCGATACGTGCTAAACCTTGCAAAATACGACTACGTACCACTTGACGCTCAATGCTTTCAAACACCTGTTTAATGTGTTGAGCAAGCGGCAATGTTTCCGCTCTACCTAAATGTTCGGCCAAAATTGTTTCGATCGTTTGCTCACGCATTTCATCTAAAGTAGTTACGCGTGTTTGTTTGTCAGAAATACGATACGCTTCTTCAATTTTTGATTTGCAAACCGTGGTCACGCGACCCAACAAGTCAGCGTCAATCGCTGCAGGCGAAAATTCAGAAGCGCCGTCTGCACCGCTTTCGCTACACAATTCCTTAATATTTTTAATCACTGTTTGCATTTCACGATGCGCAAACATCACGGCGCCCAACATCACTGATTCTGGCAATTCTTTCGCTTCTGATTCCACCATTAATACGGCGTCTTCAGTACCGGCTACGATCATATTCAATGCAGAAGTTTTTAATTCTGTTGCGGTTGGGTTCAATAAATACTGGCCTTCTCGATAACCCACTCTCGCAGCTGCTAAATGACCCATAGCAGGCAACCCGGAAAGTGCAACAACAGCTGCCGCCCCAAGCATGGCTGGAATATCAGGATCAATTTCGGGATTCAAAGAAAGTACGGTTGCAATAACTTGTGTTTCACAATTGAAACCTTTAGGAAATAGGGGACGCAAAGGACGATCGATGAGTCTTGAGGTAAGCGTTTCTTTCTCGGTGGGTCTGCCTTCTCTTTTGAAGTATCCACCTGGGACACGTCCTGCAGCATAACTACGTTCTTGATAATTGACAGTCAGCGGGAAAAAATCTCTATCGTCTGACGACTGCCCAACACTCACAATGGTTACCAGTACAACAGTATCATCCATCGATACCATGACTGCTGCTTGCGCCTGACGAGCAATTTCACCTGTTTCGAAAGTTACGGTATGATTGCCATAGCTGAACGTTTTTTTAAATTTCAATGTAGTCACCTAAGTTGGGTAGAAAAATAATACAAACTAACCGCGGATCTCTAATGTTTTGATTAAAGCAGAATAACGCTGCATGTCCTGCTTCTTCAAATAACGCAAAAGTCGCGAACGCAAACTAGTCATGTTAGTTAGCCCATAACGGGTGTGAAAATCTTTTTTATGCACTCTCAAATGATCTGTTAATTGTCTGATGCGGGTTGTTAATAAGGCAACCTGTACTTCAGGTGATCCCGTGTCAAGCTTGCTTTGCTGAAATTTTTTGACAATCTCAGCCTTGTGTATGGTCGTTAAGGCCATAATGTCTCCAATCTATTCAATTTAAATTCAATGTGAGGGAGCATTCTATCGATAGGTTACGTTAAGAACAAGTGATATTTTTAGCCTTCCTCTTGACAAAATCCCTAATTTGATCTCTAATTGAACAGCTATGAATAAATTATCATTTCTTGCCTACCCTCTATTCTTTTTTGCCCTTTCTGGCTTATTTGGCTTTGAGTGGCCTATTACCGCTATTTTTTACCCTGCCAACGCTGAGGCATTAGGTTCATCGCAATGGTATGCGAAAGAAATTAACAATCTCACCACACAAAAAGACCACATCGATCCCCATTTATTGCGCCTCGGTCTCAATGCCTACGTCAAGGCAAGACACCAGGGCTTAGACAGCAAAGAAGTGTTAACAGTCATTGATTACAGCAAACCTTCTTCTGAAAAACGCCTGTGGGTTTTTGACATCAAACATATGCGCACTTTATTTCATACCTGGGTCTCTCATGGTAAAAATAGTGGGGCTGCCATTGCGCAATCATTTTCAAATAGCCCAGGCAGCCTCAAATCGAGCCTCGGAGTATTCTTAACAGATAGCGACCCCTACATCGGTAATCACGGCTACTCCTTGCGATTGAATGGATTAGAGCCAGGTATTAACGATAATGCCTATCGGCGTGATATTGTTATCCATGGCGCATGGTATGTAAATGAAGATATTGTTAAACATTATGGGGCGGTTGGTCGTAGTTTTGGCTGTCCTGCTGTCAGCAGCGAGCTCTCGCAGCCACTGATCAATACGATTAAACAACGCACGCTGGTGTTTGCTTATTATCCAGATTCCCATTGGCTGTCGCATTCAAACTTTGTAAATAACGCCTAATTCTGCTTTAATCGCAGTCGTTTCTGCAAAATCTGTTTGAGTCTCGTGCTTTCGGAAGCTTAACAACTATGTCTATGAAAAAATGGTTTATATTTAACATCATCTTACTCGCATTACCTTCACTACTATGGGCTAACGTTTATAAGCAGCCGCCGAGCGACCAATCACTCATTGGCGATGTGCAATACATTACTACTCAACCTAATGATAAAATTTTTTCTATCCAGCAGCATTTTGACGTTGGCTACAATGCCATGAAAGCAGCCAACCCTCATCTAGATCTCTTAGCTCCCATGTTGCCAAACACAACGATTGTTATTCCTATGCAACATCTTCTGCCGAGCGAACCACGCAATGGGATCGTTATCAACCTGCCAGAAATGCGGATTTACTACTATTTATCTGAAACAAACGATGTTTTAACTTATCCTGTAGGCATTGGAAAAATTGGCAATATGATCCCAATCACCAAAACCGTGATTAAACGTAAAACTGAAAACCCAAGCTGGATTCCAACCGCCCAAATCCGTGAATTTAATCTAAAAAATGGCATTACATTGCCAACGGTTATGCCCGCAGGTCCGGACAATCCTCTAGGGCCCTATGCCATCTATACGGGCATTCCAACCTATCTCATGCATAGCACCATCTACCCAGACAGCATTGGTACACGGGCAAGCTTTGGCTGTATTCGTATGTATCTATCTGATATAGAAGAATTATTTCAAGAAGTTTCCCCTGGCACACCTCTTTCTATTATTGATATGCCTGTCAAAATTGGCTTCCAAGAAAATAGGCTATATATGGAAGCCTACCCACCACTAGAAGAACATCGTCATGGCTATGGCGCTTCACTGCCAAGCATTGTCTATCTCATCGAGAACAACACCCGGAAATCACCTGTTCTTGTAGATTGGCAACTCGTCTCTTTTTTAAATGAAGAACGAGATGGCATGCCTCATGAAATCGGAACAAAATTATTATTGCAATAGGATCTGCCCACTACAAACAACCTATGACAGCGTGTAAGATGACAGCATTTGAGCGGGAACTGCTGGTAAGATGAGTTAGTTATCATTAAATTTTTGTTCAGATATTGCATAAAATGAATATATATTCTACGCTTGTACAAGGGTCTTAGCATCCATTTACTCACGTCTCGTTAGGAAAATCACCATGAAAAAATTAATCATTGCAATCAGCTTGATTACTCTTGCATTTGCGTTAAGTAGCTGTGCGCATCAGTGTAAAACACCGTGTGCAAAAACTGACAATCAACCCCATCCAAACCATCACGATTTAAAAGGCGAATTAAGTCAATAATAGGCTAGGCTATCACCATGAAACCATCCAACAAAATCCGTGTTGCGGTTTTATTTGGAGGACGTTCTGCAGAGCATGAAGTCTCATTGCAATCTGCAGCAAATGTTATCCAATACCTTGACCCCAACCAGTTCGAAGTCATTCCTATTGGTATTGACAAACAAGGCAATTGGCTAATGAATGAGCATGTTTTTGAAAAAAGTCTCGAACATGCCTCCGTACCCAAATCGCATGACGATAGTCACACCTGGTTTACAGCAGAATGGGTGGGTAAAGCCGTGACACAACAAGAGGCCACCTCGATGACACGCATGGAAAATGGCGCTCGTCATTTCGACGTCGTTTTTCCAGCCGTTCATGGCGCATTATGCGAAGATGGTACGTTACAAGGATTACTAGAACTCGCCGGCATTCCCTATGTTGGCTGCGGCGTACTTGCTTCTGCGATGGGCATGGATAAAGATATTTCAAAACGTTTAGCGATGCATGCTAACATTTTAGTCCCGTCCTATCTTGTTATTAAAAAAGAGCGCTTCTTACAATTACCAGATCAATGCGTCAATGACATCGAGCAACAGCTAACCTATCCTGTCTTTGTAAAGCCTGCAAATACTGGCTCAAGTATTGGCATTACTAAAGTCAAAACGAAAGACCAGCTAAAATCAGCAATAGACAATGCATTTCAATTTGACACCAAAATTCTCGTAGAAAAGGCACTTGATATTATCGAACTTGAAATAGCCGCACTAGAATCCTTAAAGCCCAATGAAGATCCAATAGTGAGCGTCGTTGGTGAAGTGAAACCTCGCCATGAGTTTTATACCTACGAAGCAAAATATGTCGATGAACAAGGCGCGGAACTCATTATTCCCGCCGATATACCCAATGAAATTGCAGAATCTGCACGTCGCATTGCACAACAACTTTTTAAAATATTAGAGTGCGAAGGCATGTCACGCGTAGATTTATTTTTAGAAAAAGGTACGAATAAAATTTATTTTAATGAGATTAACACTATCCCAGGCTTCACACAGATCAGCATGTATCCAAAACTCATGAGCGCCTCAGGGATGGCTTACGCTGAATTACTGACCCACCTTATTAAGCTTGCTATCAAGCGTCACCAGAATAGAAGCGAATTAATACGTAATTATACCGGAGATAGGATTGTCGAACCTAATCGAACTGCATAACATCACAAAGATTTATCGCACAGTCAATCGTGAGATTATTGCACTAAAAAATATTAATCTTTCTGTTCTGCAGTCTGAAATAATTGGCATACTTGGCAAACCGAATACTGGCAAATCAACACTCATTAGCATTATGGGTCTTGCAGATCTCGCCTCACTTGGTGAGTATTATTATAAACAACAACCCACCGATAAAATATCTTTCAAAGAACGCACTCATATACGTAACCACCAATTTGGATTTATCACGCATACACATTTTTTACTGTCCCACCAAAGCATATTAAAAAATATTATGCTACCCCTACGTCATCGAGGCACCGCTCTTCCCGAAGCAGAAAGCATTGCGATAGACATGCTTGCAAAAGTTGGATTATCACAAGCTGCGCACAAGATGCCTGGCCAGCTATCAAACTGCGAACAACAACAGGTCGCAATCGCTCGAGCATTAACCAATCGCCCAGCCATTATTTTTGCAGATGAACCCACTCGCGGGTTAAATACCGAAGAAGAACGAGCAATATTCGATTTACTAGCCAAACTCAATCAGCAAGATGGTTGCGCCATTGTTATTGCATCAGAAAATCAACAGGCTAAACAATATTGCCATCGCATCGTTGCCATTGACTCCGCAACAAGTGCGGGGTGACAGGATATAATGTTGTCACTCCGCGCTTGTTGCGGGACTGTATGGAAGCGAAAAAATATATGGAGAGTCGCCATGCACACCAATCCACACTGGCATGATCCTTTTTTTTTAGAAGATCAGCTGACCGATGAAGAACGTCTCATACGTGATGCCGTCTGTAAATTTACGAAATCCCAGCTAGAACCCATCGTCATTCAAGCATTCCGAGATGAAGTATCAGATCCCACACTCATGCAAGCTATGGGCAAAGCCGGTATTTTGGGCGCAACCATTCAAGGCTATGGATGTGCTGGCATCAATTATGTTGCCTATGGTCTTATGATGCGTGAGTTAGAGCGCATAGACTCAGGATTTCGTTCAATGGCAAGCGTGCAATCCAGTCTTTGCATGCATGCCATTCACGCATACGGCGATGAAGCTCAGAAACAAAAATACCTTCCCAAGATGGCTGCGGGCAATCTCATCGCCTGCTTTGGACTAACAGAGCCTAATCACGGTTCCGATCCTGCCAATATGGATACACATGCCACACCCGCAGAGGGTGGATACACCTTAAGCGGGACCAAAATGTGGATCACCAACGCGCCTATTGCAGATCTCTTCATTGTCTGGGCAAAAAACCATCTCGGTCACATTCGTGGATTCATCTTAGAAAAAGCAATGCCAGGATTGTCTGCACCCTTTATGCATGGCAAATCAAGTTTGCGTATTTCGACGACGGGTGAAATCAGAATGGATCGCGTTTTCGTACCCAAAGAAAATGAACTGCCTGGTGCGGAAGGATTGAAAGGTCCGCTTGGATGTCTTGATGAGGCACGTTTCGGCATTGCCTGGGGAGCACTGGGCGCTGCAGAATTTTGCTGGCATGCTGCGCGTCAATACACACTCGATCGAGAACAATTTGGAGAGCCCCTCGCCGCCAATCAACTCATACAACTAAAACTCGCCAACATGCAAACAAACATCGCGCTAGGCATGCAGGGTGTTTTACGCTTGGGTCGTTTAAAAGACGAAGGTCGCGCCGATGCAATGACCATTTCAATGATGAAGCGATTTGCAACTTTAACGGCACTCGATATTGCACGCGAATCACGCGATATCCATGGTGCCAATGGCATCACCGAAGAGTATCACATCATGCGACATCTCTGTAATTTAGAAACGGTTAAAACATACGAAGGTACGGCCGATATCCATGCGCTACTCTTAGGTCGTGCACAAACAGGTATTCAAGCTTTCAAGGCACGTGGCAGGCAAAACACCAAGTAGGGTGGATTAGACGCGCTTTCTGCGTCGTAATCCGTCATTACCATGTTCCGACAGATTACGACTGTGTTGACTTTTGAATAGCCTGGCCATTTGCCTGCATATCTTTACCAACACCTTGCATCGTATTGGTGCAGCCTATCAAGACAACGGCTGCTAACAAAATACTGATAATTGCTTTAAAAGAAATGTTCATCATAGCTCCCATTAAACGTTGATCATGAGCGATAAATATAGCCCACGACCATTTAAAATACCACCAAATATCCTATGCATACATCAGCCATCTACACTCATTCTAAGCACAGTTGCAATCACCCAAGGCAACAAAGTCATTGCAAAAAGCGCTAGGCCAGCAAGTAGCGCAGCGGGCGATGCGATTGACAGTCCCGCTTGTGACTGCTGTATGAGCGTCACACTAATGATCAAAATAGGCATCATGAGTGGTAAAAAGATGAGGCCCAATAAAGCACCCTGCTGATTCAAACCAATCGTTAATGCCGTCACAAAACCACCCAACAATACCAAAATAGGCGTGCCTAATAAAAGACTCACACAGAGAGATAAGACCGTTGGTACGGCCAAATGAAAAAATAGCCCTAGCAATGGTGTTAAAACAATCAATGGCAACAAAGAAGCCATCCAATAAGCGATCAGCTTCGCAAAAACATTCAAAGCAAGTGACGATGGACTTAACAACAACTGCTCTAAATAACCCGCTTCTAAGTCTGCATAAAAAATATTTTCTATTGATAACAAGCTAGCAAGCAATGCAGCAATCCAGATACAAGCGGGCATGTATTTTTCAACCAACGTCTGGTCAAGCGTAAACGCAATTGGGAAAAGACTAACCACAATCACAAAAAAAGTGATGGGGTAAAGCCATGATTGCGGCTGTCTGATGCAGCACAACAACTCACTATGCAAAATTATGCGAAAATGTATTAGCATCAATTTAAGGATATCCGTTGAAACGCAAAACATTCAAAGGGCGAAAAATGATGTGTGCTGATAATAGCCATGCCGTTGTTTTTTAAATGGGACGCTAATTGAGTCAGAAATAGCGCTTGCGTCTCGCTATCTAAAGCGGTCAATGGCTCATCTAGTATCCAGATTGGTTTTGAAACAAGAAAGAGTTTAGCTAGGGCAAGTCGGCGCTTTTCTCCTTGAGATAAATAATGTACCTGCGTAGACTGATGTTGATTTAATCGTAATAACGTTAAGACACTCGCCACATCTAACAAGCTGCGTTGTTTGATATCATGTGATGACGCTGTTAATTGAGCAAGCAACCGTATATTTTCTAAGACAGTTAGCCGTAATTTAATTCCATCGGCATGACCCACATAATGCAATTTCGAAATGTAATCACTCACCGGTAAATCAATCTTACAATCTCTCCACAATACTTCGCCAAAAGTAAATTTTGCCAAATTAACCAATGCTTTTAATAAAGTAGATTTACCAGAACCATTAGACCCTTCCACCAAAAAAAGATCGCCTGCTGACAAAGAAAAAGATAAGCGCTCAAATAATAGAGACTGTTGTCTTTTAAAACTTAATTGTTGGGCGACGAGTTGATGCTGCATGTTAAAATAGATACCTCAACCCAGCACCCACCACATTCGACCCTGTATTGCCTGCATGATAAAACCCGTAGGCACCTGAACGATGATGGATACGTAATAGCAACTGCAATCTTGGGTAGTTAGGATCTGCAAAAGTCGCTTCAAGCATTAAAAAATTCAAAAGTCGTTTTGTGTCTGTGTTTTGTCTTTTTTCAATCGCAGGAATAGACGTATCATAAGATACACCCTCACCAATTGCGAAAGAAGTGGTGACAACATGATTCCAGGGAAGGTTAGCCCATCTGAAAATAAGATAAGGATTGAACTCGTAAATATTGTTCTCATTTGCACCATAACGTATCGAGGTATCTAGCGCCAGTTCAACCACGCCAAACAATGGACTCATTAGCTGACGAAATGGATCGTCTTCCTCTAATACATACGCAAGCTCGAGCGATTGCAAATGCTCTGGCCAACGATGCCATTTCAACTTCAGAACATCCACAAGAGGCGCCGAGACCGTTTGGCCGTAGTAATAAGTGAGCGACCAGGGATAAAGATCATATAATTTCTGGTCTACAGGATAAGATGTTGTTGCATGGGCACTTGTAAACAATAAGACAGTCGAGATCAGTATACTAAAGACACGAAGTGTCGTCATTGCGAGGAGCTCGAAGGGTGACGAAGCAATCCAGAAGAACCTGCAAATACCCCTGGATTGCTTCGCAAAGCTCGCAATGACGACACTCGCATCTTCAGGTAATAGCAGTATATAATCACGCTTCATGACAACTCTCGATATCACTACACAAGAAACTATTTATACGGTTAGCAAATTAAACCAGTCGGTTCGTTCTTTATTAGAAGATCGTTTCCCTTGGGTGTGGGTTGAGGGCGAAATCTCTAATTTTTCACAACCTAGTTCTGGACACTGGTATTTTTCTCTAAAAGACCCATCAGCACAAGTAAGATGTGCTATGTTCCGTGGCAACCAACGCCGTCTTGCTTTTGCACCAACAAATGGCTTACACGTTTTAGTTAAAGCACACGTCAGTCTTTATGAAAATCGTGGAGAATTTCAGCTCATTATCGATGAAATTGAAGAAAGAGGTATCGGAAAGCTATACCAAGAATTCAACTTATTAAAAAATAAGCTCGAAAAAGAAGGCTTGTTCAACTCAGAGCATAAAAAATCAATCCCCATCTTCCCAAAACAAATTGGCATCGTTACTTCAAGCACAGGTGCTGCGGTCCGTGATATTCTGATCGTCTTGAGAAGACGCTGTCCGAATACTCCCGTTATTATTTATCCTGCCCTCGTCCAGGGTGCCACAGCCTCCAAAACAATTGTTCAGGCCATTCAAATTGCCAATCAAAGAAAAGAATGTGACGTGCTCATTTTGGCAAGAGGCGGCGGATCGCTGGAAGATCTTTGGCCATTCAATGAAGAGATAGTCGCAAGAGCCATCTATACCAGCCAAATACCAACGATCAGCGGCATTGGGCACGAAGTTGATTTTACAATTGCCGATTTTGTAGCCGATAAACGCGCACCGACGCCCTCTGCCGCAGCAGAAATGGCCTCTACAGATAAAATGGAACTACTCAACAGGCTGAGCAAATTAAACAAACAATTAAGTAATTTTTTAAAGACACAATTACTGAATAAAAAACAACAACTACTTTGGATCAATAAACATTTACTACAAAATCACCCAAAACGCCGTCTCAGTGAATTAGTTCAAAAATTAGATCATTATGAAAAAACGTTCATTCACTTGATGAGTCAATCTATCAACAAAAAACACAGCCTCCTAACAGAAGCGCTTGCAAAATTGGATGCATTAAGCCCAGAAGCCACACTCAAAAGGGGCTTTTCAATCACAACGGACGCAAATGGACGCATTTTATCTAATACGAGTCAGCTAGAGATTGGTTCAAAAGTCAATGTTAGGCTAGCGCTTGGATCAGTGGGATGTTTAGTTGAAAGTAAAACGGATTAAGTAACGCGCACACAAACGCAGCGACCCCCCTCTCCTCCCACGTTTTTTTGGGAAGAGAGGGTCGGGGAGAGGAGGACTCAAATATTCAATACACTACCCACATCAAAACGCATAATACTCACCCACCATCTGATATCTCTCATGAGGCAACCCCGTTTTAAACTTAACCGTTCCAATCCAACCCAAATCGAATAGCTCAATACCCTCATTTTTCGCGTATAAAACACTATTCCACAATAAAAAGTTTCCAGCATTTAATGAACGACCATTTTGATTCGTCCAAATAGTTAGCGGAACAGAGGTGGTCCCATAACAGGCCATGATCATGCCTGCCACTCTTTCAGTGCCATGCGAAACAATAGCCACCCGAATAGTGTGAACATCGAACGAAGCATGATAGAGCGCTTTCAATAGCGCAACTGAGTGGCCATAAAAATTTTTTTCTTTTCGAAATTGCTCAAAGCAAGCAATAATCCATTTAAAATCAGCCTCATCTCGACTCACAGAAAATATTAGCTCTTTCTTTTCAGATGCATTCAGTTGATTGCGCCAATTCTGACGGAGCTTAGAACGCAACACAGGAACAGGTTGTTTTAAATCTACCCATCCTGACTCGTAAGCGTTAGATTTACGTCTATAAAAACCCAACGAAGCTAAAAGTGACTGATAATCAGGGATATTATCAAGATTAGGCGCAAGCGATAGCACGCAGAGCGTCTTTAGACACCAAGCCTGTTTGATCGCACGAAAAGCACCTTGCGTTTGATTTAAAGTTGGCTGTTCGACAATCCATAAAGGTCCATAGCTTAATCTGGCCAATTTAAGAAATAAAAATGTTTTATACCACACCTGTATTAATGCGATGGGCCGATCATTTTCAACTATCGCACCACGCATTAATTTCCAACCATGGCTTTTAAATTTAGCATCGCCATAAAACCAGGATTGCGAAAGATGAGATTTCTTCACAGACAAAAAATGCTGGGCCCATTCTTGATAATCAGTAATGGGATGTATTTTATAAACTACTTCCATAGTTCGCTTATTTTGAAATGATCATTCATCACATGCTACGTCACTTTCGTCCGGGTGGTTTCAAAACAAAACATGATATTTTAAACATTGTACTACTATATCTCTATTATCTGAAGATGCGATTGAAGATAATCTACGATTTTTGGGAGAAAGTGAGGCGAAAGTGCATTTCTTGGATCGCTTTGAGTTTGTCGGAATCAACGACCGTTTATGAGGAAAGAATGGCCTCATGGATGGAAACGCTCACATAATTAGCTGTCTACAACATTTTTTATGGGAAAATCGTGTAAATCATTATCCGAGAACCATTCATTAACAACAGTATAAAGTGGTCGCCGTTGTATTTCCTGTGAAATAATATTTAAATAGCAGGCTATAATACTGATAGAAAAGAATAGGACTAAGGAAACCACACTCTGAGTCAGAGAAAGCGCTGCCCATCCTGGAGCAAGATTTTTCCCGAAAGATTTAACTAATAAGATATATCCAATATAACCAATATTCAGAATTGCTAAACAGAAGCAAGATGCCGCAACAACTCGTAGGGGTTTAATGGATAAATTCAATATTTCTTCTGTTCTTGAAAATAACCGTCTGATGATACTATTAGAATTCGTTATCTGAATAGGCAAGCCAGCGTAATCTATGCTCATCGTTTCAAGCCCAAGCAATTGGCGTAACAAGCGTAGATTACGAATATTATTTTTATATTGAAGAATATAATTAACTGCTGTGCGAGAATAACAAGAAAAATGTGTTCGATCAAAATCAACGGGTTGCTCGCACAACAAACTTGCAAATTTATAAAAAAATTTTGATAACAAGTGACACCATAAAGGTTCCTGATGCTTACTTATATTATGACCAACTACAACTTCCGCTTCTTCTTGTAAAATTTTTCTGACCATAACAGGAACTGTCGCTAATGGATCTTGATTAGAATCCATCAGAACAACAGCATCACCAATTGCGGTATTTAACGCAGCGCTATAGGCTATATCCTCGTCACAATTATTAGCGAGCTGGACCAATCTTATTTTTGGTAAATGTTGAATATCATTTTTTAATTCTTTCCTAGTTTGAATTGAGCTTTTTCTGACAATGAGAATAATTTCATAGTTTTGAAAGTTTTTCGAAAGGATAGACGTTGCTTCCTGTAAATAGGTGGTGAGTTTTTCAGAACAATTATCAATAATGGTGGCAACAGAAACAACAGAATCTCTATTCATTGTTGAATCCTTTTGATTTTCGTGAACGTAATTTAAAAATTTCTTTAAGATAATAAAAAATAGTTTTTGTTAATTGAACTCGAGAATCTCTATCATCTACCCATCTGACCGGAATCTCATGAATAGTAAAGCCATATTTTTCTGATATATACAAAAACTCAGTACAAAAAAACCAACCGTCGTTTTCAAGTCCAAAATTCATTAATTTTTTATAAACAGAATGACGTAAAAACTTAAAACCACACATACCATCAGTAAAATTTACATTCAAGAAAAAACGTAAAATTTTATTGTATCCTTGAGAGGTTAGCGTTCGCAAAGCGCTTCTATTTTTAACGACAGAAGATGGTAAATTACGTGATCCATTAACGAGATCAATGGTAGTCGTTTCAAAGAGATTCACGACCTCTTGAAAATGTGTGATGTCGGTCGCAAGATCAACGTCCATATAACCCACCACATCGGCAGCACTTTGATCCCAGGCTGTTTTTAATGCTAAACCAACCCCTTTTTTTCCTATACTAATTAGCCTTACTTTGGGATATTGTGCTGCCAATGCATTTGCTACCGCCGCAGTGCGATCTGATGATCCGTTATCAGCAATAGTAATAACGAAATTTTCCATGTGTATCAATTTTAAAAAATCTAGTAAAGTACTCACCCCGATTGGCAAACGTTTTTCTTCATTAAGAACAGGAATGATAATATCGTATCTTAAATGATAGCTTGACATATCCTTCCCTCTATTAATCTGGCTTCAACTGATTCTAATAAATTTATTATGTCTAAAGCAATATTTTCGTTTACTGATACTTTACATTTTTTATTATTTAAAAATTTACTTAATTCGTTAATTTCATTTATTAGCGCTTCAGATTGTTCAATTTGTATCTTTTCTACTTCAGCTATCTGATAAGTTACTTTTTTTATTGCAGAATGATATTGGGCGCAGTAAGGATAGAACATCAATTTATTCTGACAGAGTTCATCCCACACTAAAATCCCCTTATCACCCGTAATGACAATTTCACGTTTTTTTTCTGCAAAAAGCATATCGCAATGGATAGTGGCATGTAATCCATTAGAAAAACTAAAGCTTGCCAGAACTGAATCAATCATATTAGGGATAATCGAAGCAGAACCTACTACGCTATTTAATTTATCTGGGATATGAAACAGATCAAGGAGGATATAAATATCATGATACATGAGATGCCATAAAATATTGGCATCTTGTTGAAATAAACCAAATGCCGTACGGGTGGAATGAAACCGTAACGGTTTACCTATCATTCCCCAATGAAGACAATTTTTAAGTTTTTGATATGCAGAAGCAAAAAGAAACGTGTGATCTATCCACACCTTTCTGTCCCGTTCGTTTGCTAGCTGAAAAATCATTTTTGCTTCTTGGCTGCTGAGAACCAAAGGCTTTTCAATAAATACATGTTTATCTGCTTCAAGAGCCATCATCGCCAAATTAAAGTGATGAGCGGCTTGAGTAGCAATAACCACCAAGTCAACTTCTGTATCTTCAAATATGTCTTTTGGCGCGTTTAATAAAATACAGTTTGTGGGTGCTGCATTTTTAGCTTGTTCTAATTTTGAAAGATTCCTATCACAGATATACTTAACTTCAAATTCTTTATGCTGACTAAAATTCCTCAGTAAAACAGCCCCCCAATATCCATAACCAATTATGCCTATCGTCTTCATAAGAAATATCCACTTTCAATGAAATGTGATTTAATGGGAATTTTATTTGTAATGACATCTAGAATATCATAAATATTGTCAATTTTACTTCCCATAATAGTAAAAAAATTTGGTAGTGTTGGCTCCTCACGAAACAAAATTGGGCGGCCATCATCTATTTCATTACGTTGTAGTATAGTTTTTGTTTCATAAATGGAAGTAACATATTGTAATTCTGTTAACATCGGCATATATCGTGCTGCATCACGTTGCATGTAGATAAAATTAGAGGTAGAGGGTTGCCTATCCACCACAAGGTTATCGCTGAGGTTATTTTGATCGGTCCAACTTCCATGCGGAGTATATCGCACATGGCTTAATGTATATAATTTTCTTTGGGGATAAGGTATTAAGGAAAAAAAATGTCCGTCCATGATAGTAATCGCGCGTTTTTCCAATCCTTGAAGCGACTCTACTAAAGCTAATTCTGCTAATTCATGCTTTAAGGGTAAAAAGGGAAGCCCTGAATTAGCTTGCAACATATTTAATTTAGAATAAAGACAGCTAAAAACTTGATTAGCTACATATTCACCTTCTGAAGAGGTATTGACAACGAGCTGTTGGTTAAACGCTTTTACGCTCTTGACTTCTGTTTTCAGAAATAGTTTTACACCTGATAAATGCAGTTTTTCTAACATCATTTTTTCTAACATCGTCCAATCAAATATAGCTTCATTGACAATAAAAGCGTCCTCTACAAAGTCTATATTAAACAATTTGTTTATTACAATAGATGGCACGGTTTTAATTTCCGCACTCAATTTTTTAAAAAAATTAAAAAATTGTCTTGAATTCGTTTTGCTTCCATATCTAGCAATAGCATAAATGTGTTCAATATCATCTACTACTGCTTGCTGAAAATCGTGTAAAAATCGAGGATAGTTAATTAAAGATCTCGTTGCAGTCATAAAGCTGCGGGGGTAATGATAACCACCGTGCACTCTTGCTTGATTAATTCCAGAAGCTTTTTTTAAAAGACCATCTTCTTTTTCGATAAGAGCAACCCTTGAGTACTGTTGGGCTAGCAAAATAGCAATACAGCAACCATAGAATCCACCTCCAAGAACAGCAACATCAAATTGCTTCATTTGAAGTATTCAACTGTAAGTTCATTCCACTAAAAAACACCCTGTCGGCTAAAAATGCTGCCAAACAATAAAATATAAATTGTGAATAACAAAAGTATGCCCCCGAGTATGTTTCAAACATTGCAACCACAGCAGCATTCAAAAAGGTCATGAGAAGAATCATTGCAACAAATATTTGCGCATAATCTGGATTCCAATTTCTATTGAGGACTATTTTAGCGAAAAACGCAGATGTAATTATTAAAAAAAACAGAAAAAGAGAAATGCCTCCAATAAATTGAATAAACTTCCATAAGAAAAAAAGCAGATTCTTTTTAGGTTCATGTGACATAAGGGTATTCGTAATATCTTGTGCAATTTTACTTGATTCAGTTGGTGTTACTGGAGCCAATACTTGAGAGACTATGTGAAAAATTGCAATATAATTTCTATTATATGATTCATAAGCCAACTCGTAATATGATGGCTTTGTAGCATTCAATAAATTAGCATCCTGATTTAAGTGTTGCTCATTCACTTTAACAAGCATTTCATGAGCATATTGTCTTTGCTTTAAATTTTTAAAATAATGAGTAACGTCACCACGTCCCGCCAAAAAAAGCGGCTGCACAACCAATAACTTCCCGGTTGCAGGCGCGCCCACAAAAAAACCATGTTTAAAATAATGATAACTTCTGTCGATAATACATGTTGTCAAAATAGATATTAGCAAAATAGCAACGCCGATACTTAATGGTTTAATTGATACGCGTTTATAAAGATACCATGCGCATAAAATTATAAAAATGCCGTAAAAATAATAGAATTGTAATCGCGTCAATATGATAAGACTGACCCACAAGGCCAAATAAGTAAGTTTTTTCAAGCTGAATTCTTTAAAACATTCGATAAATAAAAAGAATGTCACAATAAACAATGGAAATGACAGCCCTTCTGCACCAATTAATAATAATTGAAAATGAAATAATATTGTTAAAGTAACAATGACGCACATTGTAAATATTAAAAAATCAGATATCTTCAAATATTTTTTTAACCAGAATCTAGCATAAAGCAAAGCGAAAAAAGTCACTATAGCATGAATCCACATGATGAAGGTATATTGATAGGAACCCGCCCAATGGAATAACCAAATAAAAAAAGGATATAAAGGAGGTCGAATCGGATCAAAGAGAATATAGCTAGGAGCATCATAATGCGTATAATTAGGAGAATGTGTAGTCAGAAAAAAAATAATTAATATTGCTAATAGTACATAAGGCGTTTCATACAGCCATTTTTTTGAAGCATCCCTCTTTCGCATCCCTTCCATGACAACATCCTGTCAGTATTCAACTTAATAAAAAATAACGTTTGCTGCTGCAATAACTGGACGACTAGTTTTAAGTTGCTTCAATGAAAGCATATACATTAATTGTGCTAAATCGTCCAAATAACACATCAACTCCCTTCAATGAAGGTATTTTTTGAGGTTGGGCTAAATCAAAAAATTGGTAATATTTGCTATCTTTTGCTTTTTCTGATGAGCGCACCAACTCGTAAACAATATAGCCACGATTTCTCAAATATTCCACTAAAAAAAGAGCCTATCTGCCCATTATTGCCTGCATAAACAAGCTATTTCATTGAGAAGTTCGCCTACTCATTTAAACAGATGGGTATATATTACGCTTCAATACAAAACATTGTAAGATTGATTGAGGTTATTGAACTTGTAGCCATCATTTTTGCATATAGCAAACGAAGGATTTGTCATGAATAAAATTACTCTAGAGAACAATATTCAACATCACTGTATTGTGTGTAATAGCACTCGATGGTTAACGTGGCCTATCGGTCATTCAATGCGCTCTGTGCGTTCAGACGGTGCAATATTAAATCAACCACTCACAAAAGCACAATGCTATCAGTGTGGGTTAGTACAGTCCGCACAATTACCTGATACCAATACATTGGCTACTCTCTATACAGAAAAATATGACATCTATAACAATCGACCTAATGCAGAACAATTTGTCGCTAGCAGATACGCGGCACTCTCTAATGCTTTTACTGGATCAGTTGCACCCTACCAACCCAGAAGAGTGCTTGAAGTCGGTTGCGGTAATGGCGCCACCTTAAATGCCGTGCAATCAATATGGACCAATGCGATGTGTATTGGAATAGAACCAGTTGTTGCAGCAGTTGAAGAAGCAAAACGTTGCGGCTTTAATGTGCACCAAGGAATGATTGGCGTTAGTGTACCGCCTAATATTGCAAGTCAAAAATATGATGTTATTTATGCAGTGCATGTAATCGAACACACGCAAAATCCAATTGAGTTTCTCTTAGAGCTAAAAAAGATGCTCACTACAGACGGTTTTCTAATCCTATCCTGTCCCAATGCTTGTATGCCCAACCTTGAGATGATGCGTGCCGACCATCATTACTCAATGACACCTTACCACCTCGAAATAATAGCTCGTAAATCCGGACTCATTCCAACTAAAAACACATTGTGTCCTGGTGGGTCTGAGAACTTAGATGATGAACATAATCAACTGCTAGTCTGTCGACTTGCGCAGAACACAGAGACGCAAGACGCACGATTGATTCCAATGCCATTTTATTTAAATGAAGAAAATCGAATCAAGCTATTTAAAGCGCGTCAAGATTATTTTTATAATTTTGAAAAGCTAGATTCAATATTACAATCTAAACTGAAGAATATTAAACGATTATTTTGTTTCGGTACAGGTGGATGGGCATGTATGCTTGCTGGTTATGCACCTCAGATTTGGAATACAGTACAAGCTTGTATTATTGATGGCAATTCTGATAAAACATTTTATGGAAAACCAATATATTCTTTTGAAAGCTTAAAATCATGGCGTCCTGATGGCATTATCATTGGTACCAATCCTGCCATTCAGACGTCTCTTGCGCAACGCATCAATAAGGATGGTTACAATGCTATTCGTTGGAGTGACATTGTAGCCATGTAAAGATTATTAGCGATCAAAAATATAATTTCTCATGGTGAAAATTAATCTACACATTCCTTTATTTTTATAAAAAAAATGCCACATTATCTTATTTATGGAATTGAATGTCTTTTTATTTTCAGAAAAAATCTGATTCCTTTTTTCAAAAGACAGCAAAGGATTTCTACACATCCAAAAACAAACTTTCCTTTTAATAATATTAAATTCTTTGGAATATTTATTATTGGTATGAAAATTAACATCATCGAGTGACTTTAAAATCCTCACAAGGTAGTCATGGGCATAATGTTCATCTTTAGACATTCTTTCTGACCATGACCCAAAAGAGCCAGCTCTATAAACTGACATGGCTTTATTAATATAAAGCGCTCCCCCTTTAAGTGACGCTAATATTTGTAAAAAATAATCGCCAATTGGTACATCAAAAAACCAGTCCGGAATAGATTTAAATATATCAATTTTAACAATAAGAGATGCCGTTTGGCAGAATCCTCCTTCGCCTAAAACAACCTCTCTTACTGAAAAAATCTTATTATGTGAACTGTGTTTTGAAAGAATTTTGTCTCGTTTTTTTCCATTATTGCATTTGCGTATTACGGGGTGGAAGCTAATGTCACATTCTGGATATTTTTGCATCTCTGACATTTGTATTTTAAGTTTACCTGAATCGATCCAATAATCATCACCCTCACAACAAGCAATATACTCCGCTCTCGCATATGAAATTGCTATTTGTAAGGTGTTTTTTCTGTGTTGTGAAAATTGATTTTCTTTTTGAAAAATTGGCCTGATAATACTTGGGTATTTTTTAGCATAATTTCTGATAATTTCGGTTGTCCCATCTGTAGAAGCATCATCATGAATAATAATTTCAAAAGGAAAATGGGTTTCTTGCTTCAAAAAACTTTCTATTGCATCTGCAATATACCGCTCATGATTATATGTTATGCATACTACACTGACTAATGGAGACTCTCGGTGTCTCCAGTTTTCCATAATGTGAACTTCTGACCTTTCTATCATGCCGTGATCTTCCTTTGGCCACAAATGAGTGTTGCTAATAAGTGGCGGCACGTACTTGAAGTGATGACGCTGCCTATCAATATAAACATGGTAAGTCCAACGAGAATTGTAAAGCTTTCGCACCTACTCATCAATCCAAAATTGATTGGTATCATTCTTATACATGCTAGCATTGTAACAACAGCAATCAATGTAGGCAGAATATCTTTAGCAAGCCACTCATAATGAATACCTGGTGCATATTTACGGTGTATAATGGGTGGCCAAATGAAAAAAGATATGAATTGAATTAAAAACCAAGCGATAGCCGTTCCCAATGCGCCATAGTGATACGCTGAAAATAGAATAAGCGGAATAGCCAACATCGCAAATACCGTATTAAATATAACATGCAATCTTAAATCCCCATGAGCAAACTGCAAATAATACTGAAAAGACGAAATTGATAAAATACCATTTCCTAGCGCATACCAAAAAAGAATGGGGCCAGCCCAGTCTGCTGCTAGTCTATTCCCAGTCCAAATATACATTATTTCAGTACCATAAAACGCTGTTACTCCGGCTAATGGCAACATAATCACTGAGACAACTTGCGTTGCATGGCGATAAAGTTGCAGCATTTCTAGCTTATTTCCCTGAGATAATAGAGAGGTCATCCTTGGCAAAATTGTCTGGCTAATGGGTGCTACAAATTGCAATATCCCTCCCGAAACAACAGTGACCAAAGCAAAGTAACCATAGATTGATAAAGATAAAACATGTGAAAGCGCCAACTTATCTAATTGGGTAAACAGCGTCCAAATAAGAGCGGAGTAAAAAATGCCGCCAGCAAAAGGAAAAATTTTTCTAACTGACTTCCATGAGATGTTAAAACTCAAAAAATGATTTGAGGAAATGGGAAGAATTTTATATAGCTTTATCCCTAAAACAAATAGCTCAATTGCAGATACAAGCAACTGATACTCAAAAAAATGACTGGGGACTCGTGTGACCCAGCGTAACAATGCATATCCGCCCACATACTGTAAGGTGGTAATAACTATACTTGCGCCATTGAGCCAGACTTGTTGTTCAATACCTAAAATACCAGCACGATAAAGATCAGCAAACCAACGCAAACTAATCATTAGTCCAATTATAGCGATGCAGTAACTAACCTCTGAGTAGGCTAAATTTTCTACTTTTAGCCAATGATGCGCCATCCAGTGGCTGCTGAAAAATATACCTAGCACAATCGCTATATTAATAACAAAAAAAATGATTTCTAAGCTACGCAGTAGTTGTCTAATCTCAAAATAACCGTTGTCTCGATTATGACAATAAGCTACTTCTCGAGAAAGTGCTGGTGTTAAACCCATATCAAGCACGGTTAACCAAGCTTGCATGACTGTATATAAACTAATTAAACCGAACGCTGCTGAGCCAAGGTAACGTAGATAAAAGGGAAGAATAATAATGCCAATTAAAATGCTATAAATGCGACCACAATAATTAGCAATAGTATTTTTTTTTAAACTCATGGACGCATTCTTCTAGTGTTGAGTTTGCTCAAATCGCTATTCAGCATAGTTTGCTAAAGTCCTAAATAACAGTTCTTCATTAAGTGGTGCGCTTTTTGAACGCACACCTTTGACAAGCGAATTTTCAGGGACATCTCGAGTCATAATAGCACCTGGACTGACCCAGGTATTTGCGCCCACCGTAACATGATTACCGATGGTACTGTTGACTCCCAAAAAACAATTAGAGCTGATATGGCAAAATCCAGATACAACAACATGCGATGAAACAAAACAATTATTCTCAATAATCGAACCATGTCCAATATGATTTCCACTCCACAATACGACATTATTTTTTATCTCAACAAATGGTTGAATCGTATTATTCTCAAATACAAAACAATTCTCGCCTATTCTTGCATTATGCCAAACAAATGCTCGGGAACTAACGTACGTTACCAATTGATAGCCTTTGTCTTTTGCTTTTTTACAAATATTTTCCCGAATACGATTGAGCTTGCCGTATACAATCGCAACATGCATAGAAAAATCAGTGGGTGAATATAAAGTGTTAATAGATTCAAATGGAACAACGGGCAAGTGACAGAAGGTATTTTTTGTTAAATATTCTTGTTCTACCGTGAAAGCAACTACTTCATATTCAGAGTCATGAGTAAAATATTCATAGACAATCTCAGCATAAGATTTGTCGCCAAAAATGATGAGCTTCTTGGTTTTATTCACTGATAGTCTTGCCTTTACTACAAATCAAAAAAATACTAGCACATAATTCTGGGTACTGTTGACCCAATACATAGCAAGCGTCCAGATATTGATGATTAATGATTTCATGTTTCATCATTAAATCCAGCTGACGGTTAGAGACCGCCTTAAAAAAAATACCTCCACGACTGATAATATTTAAATTTGCAATTTTTGCATCCCGCTCTAATATGTCAAAACTGTATGTTCTACGGTGACCATGTGCCCACTCACCCTCCGAGACTGCATTATTAAAAGAGATAAGATCCATTTTAACCGCAAGCTGTCTAGACGCGGCATAAGCATTAGGCACGACTAAAAATAAAATGCCTCGTTCAGATAACCAAGAGTTAATTTTTTTTAATACAGCCACACTATCATCCAAATGTTCTAATGTATGAATTAAAAAAATCGCATCAAATTTTTCGGCAATGCTTGCTGATTCAAATGTATTATGAATGTATTTTATATTTGCGTTAGCAAGGTTATTTTTTGTTTCCTGAATGAGTTTCGAAGAACCTTCCATCACAGTAATATCTTGATATTGTTCTGAAAGTAAACGCGTAAATTCGCCTTGGTAACATCCCATCTCAAGGGCCTTTCCTGGTTTTATCCAGGGCTGAAATGATTTCAGCATATAATGATGCATGATGTAATCAAAATTATAGGCATAGAGACGATCTTCGGTGTCCTGATATTCTGAATTGAAATTTCTCATATTTAACCTTGATCAGATTGATACATTCTTTTTTCTTTAGGTTGATACCATTCACTTAAACTCGTGGGTACGCGCGCACGATAACCCAGGGTTTGCTTCAACCAATCAGAATATTGCTCCACCTTGTCATAACCTAATGCACGCGAATAATCATATTGTTGCTTGATGAATGGTCTGCAATACATGGGCGTTATCGAACGACGCGGCAAGTCTGTTGTATTTTTTCCAGCACAATGCCATAGATTGGAATTAAAAACTAATACGCTACCTGCTTTTGCAATAGCTTGTTCTGCAACAGACGAAAATTCTTGTTCCGAAGGTAAGGCAGGATGGGTACGGTGCGAGCCACTCATCAAATAAGTTGCGCCATTATTAGGAATAAAATCATCCAGCATTACCAATGTATTAAGCAATAGTGGTATATGTGCAGAATAAGAACGGATATCGCGATGGATCATGCTTGCATAAGAAGAAATCCCTTTCTTATTAATATTACCACCGAATGAATTGAGAATGTATTTACTGCAAAAATAACTTTGTAAATAAGGGTTTAGTTGCTCAGAAAAAACTAAATAATCTATAAAACTCTCGCCAAGTTCAACTAAATGATGCAATGTTCCTTCGTTATTTTCCGGAATATTATTACTAAGCTGTATCTTTCGACAAGTTTGATAAGCAAACTGTAAATCATTTAACATACGATTCACTAGTTCCATTGAAACAATCTCATGAAAGATAAACCAACCTTTTTCTTGCATATGCTGATTAAACTCGTCTAAAGAAATCATACTCATCCATGAATTGTTACAATTGATTTAGAGGGATAATATTTGCATTTTTCTATCGTATGTTGTGTGTCTTGAAAAACCTCTTTGAATGCTAAAGCTTCACCCGGCGCATCAGACCAAGTTAATTCATCTAGCAATAGAATGCTGCCTGGCATCAAATGTGGTTTAATTGCAAGCATTGCAGCCTTCGTCGGTTCATACAATCCAATATCAAAATAAGAAAATGCAACTAAACTATGCTGATGTTCTGCAAAATAAGCAGGCGCTGTCACTGTGATATCACCTGCGATCAGCTGATGCATCCCGTGTAGATGACCCAGCACATTGCATTCTTCATGTGCTTTTAGAAGTTTTTCTAACGTGGATTTATAACATTCGCCCGTTGCATAAGATTGCTCTTGCCAGGCAAGACTCAGTTTATCTTTTGGAGAAGAGGAGGGGGTATACCCTGTAAATGTATCGAAACCAATAATATGCCGTTGTTTATTAAATGGCTCATGAATAGCTCGTAGATTTTCTAACAATACCAAATTTTGCCCCCACCATGTTCCAAACTCTACGATCAATCCTGGAAGATTAACAAATCGTTGGTATACTTCATGCATGACAATGTATTTGACCAGCAGGGAACTGCGAGTAAATAATCCCAAATTAAACAGCAAATCTGATAATGGTAGTGGCGTAGAAACAAATAACTCTTCTAAATTTTTTCTGGCATATTGCTGGGTCTTATTAGCGGTTGTTTCACTTTCATAAACAATTTCTTGAGTTTCTCTAGATTTCGTTTTCATGGAACTTTCCCAGATAAAAATTATTCGTATATTGCATATCCAAAACCACTTTTACCAAACCCATTCCCATTATAAAACATGATGAGCTTATCGTTATCTTTTACCACATAGGGATAACACATCATACTGCTGTCCCAGCCTTCGGGTGAAAACACTATGCCAATCTCATCATCTTTACGTTGCCACTTGATGCCATCTATTGACCGCGCATAACCAAGGCGATAGCTGCCTCGACCATCCCGATAATCATAACTATCGCGATAGCAATACCACATATGATAGATATCATCCATTTTTAATACGTTTGGATGAGAAAAAGCCTCATGCTCATCATGCTGTAAAATACAAGTGATGTTAGAACGTTGCCATACAATGCCATCTTGAGAATGCGCATATTTAATGACATAAATCGGTTCGTATTTTTGGTCCACTAACTTCCATGCTGTTCCTGAGACATACCACATTTTCCATCCATTATTTTCTTTTAGCACAGATGGGGTGACTGCAAGGTATGGTTCTGTTACTGTTCTATCCATAATGGGGCCATCATACATCCTTCTAAAACTAACACCGTCATCATCGCTCACCGCCAAACCCATTGCATTATGATAAGGAACGCTCACGCGTTGATTCCAGCCACTGTAATACAATAATAACTGGTGATGGTGTTTAACTACGTAGCTTGGCATAACTCCTTCATCATCAAAGGTGCCCGGTTTCCCAAAACCTAATACGGGCTCTTCATAGAGATGTTTCATTTTTTTTGGATCATCTTTATCTAAATCAACACATGCTGTTAAACTTTTTCCATTTGAGTTTCTGGTTGAAAAAAATACTCGAAACCGGTCTTCCATCACATGAATTGTAGGTACTTGCGCATGGCTTGTCATCCATCCAAACTCGCCATTAGGTTGAAAAATGCGTCCCTTTTTTTTCCATGACATTTCGATATTCCAGCACTATACTAAATTGATCCGCTTTAGAGGTAAAAGGGATTAACGTAAAACTTATGGTAAATTATGTTATCAACTGCTGCCGAGCAATACAAGAATAACGGCTATTACATAGCCCATCATATTCTTCCTAGTAAAGCCCTGAAAAATACCCTCTATGAAATGGATATTATCCTGGTTCAACAACTGAATTATTTGGGTTGCGCTGAACAAGCTACTGATTCGCAAAAAATCATTCATCATCATATGCGCGAGCTTTACGAAAAAAATCAATTTGTTTATGTGCAAGCGTTAAAATTATGGGCAAAATTGTTCTCTTTACAAGCATTGATCATGAATGAAAATATTGTATCAATAACAAACAAATTAGGCATCACCTTGCCCGTTTTTCAAACGACTCCTGTATTGCATATCATGGCTAACGATTTAAAAATTACAGGCGGCTACCACGGAGTGGGCGTACACCAAGATTGGCCAGCATTACAAAGTGGCCTTGACACAATTACTGTGTGGTTTCCATTTATGGATGTCGATATAAATAATTTTCCGGTAGAACTCATTCCTGAGAGCCATACTGATGGTCTATATCCTGGCAAAATAGCAGAACATATTTATGAAGTCGATCCAAAATTTTACGAAGAAAAAAATTTCGTCCCCATGGAAGTAAAATTCGGCGACGTATTATTTATGTCAAATTTTACATTACATCGGAGCGGCTTACGTGGCGATCAGCGTTTGCGTATAGCGTGCAGTTCTCGTTATGAAAATGCGAGTGAAAAAACTTTCATTGAACGCGCTTATCCTAGCGCGCAAAAACGTGTGATACAGCGCGAATTACTTCAACCTAATTTCCCACAAAAAATTCATCTTGATGAAATTTATAGCTAGCCCGGATATTTCACTAGCCTTAAAACAATTCGTATTGTTCTAGCATATTTAAGATATACGGCTTTTCATTAAACATCATGATATCTATCATCGATAAATCGGGTACAAATGTATTTTTAAACTGCTTATACTGTTGTGGTTTGGATTTTATAAAAAATAAATCTATATTTTGATTTTTAAAAGCAGTCGGATCATAAAGTTGTTGTCCGCCAATTGCATTAATATAGATGCTAATCCCTAATTTTTTACATATTTCTATAATTTTATATTGTGCTGAAAGCGTATTATTTTTTTCTATTTCGCTTGAGTATAAAATATTTGTGTGTAAGCCAAGACTGCTGGCGATAACCCGTAATGAATTACCAATAAATTTGGCTAGATTTTTTTCCTTATTCATGAATATATTATTTAGTATTGGAAATACTTCACTAAAAAATGGCGCATTTTTATATGCCAGTTCAATGGTTTTTAAAATTTTAGATGCATTATCGCCAATTTCAATCTCATTAATTAATTTATTTTGACTCGCGCCTAACAAGGCGAGTGTAATTTTATGAGCTTGCATATTTACCAATATAGAATTTCTATTAATGTAGCCTTTATTGATATAATTTACATCATCATAAATGATGAAAAAATCAACTGCTTTTAGAAGTTGAAAATAACCAATATAAGGGAAAAAATAAGGTTGCATTATCGCTATCGATTTAGCTCCATACGAATGACATTTTTCTCCTTTTATATCCATTCTATTCAATCCATTTATTATATTAATAAGCTAATACATATTCATTTTTAATCATATGAGATATTTCTTTTATCACATCCAATGCTAAGCCCGGATATAAAGGCAAACATAAAACTCTACTTGCTACATCTCTTGCAATCATCATTTTTCTCTCTTGTTTGATATAGGGCAATTCATCTAAAGAAGGATAAAAATATCGTCTTGGAAAAATGGATTGGTCATTCAATTTTTTTTGAATTTCTTTCATCTTGTTTTCATTCTCAAAAAGTATTGGAAAGTAACTATAATTGTTTGTACTAAATTCATTTCTCATTTGAAAAATACAAGTGTTTTTTAGTTCTTCATAATAACAATGCCAAACTTTTTTTCTTTCTTGGTTGATGTGATTTATTTCATCTAAAATGCATAAGCCTATTGCAGCTTGAAACTCATTTAACTTGGCGTTTATACCAAGATCAATAATTTTTTCTGGGCCTGCGATGCCAAAATTAATCATCAGCCTAATTTTTTCAGCAAGCGCATCATCGTTAGTAATAATAGCGCCGCCTTCAACGGTATGAAAAAGTTTTGTAGCATGAAAACTAAGCGTCGTTGCATCTCCCCACTTTAAAACTGACTCGCCTTGATAGCGCACACCAAAGGTATGAGCGCCATCATAAATAACTTTTAAATGATAATGCTCAGCAATTTTTTGAATAGCTTCAACTTCACAAGGGTTGCTAAATATATGTGTAGCAACAATAGCTGAAGTATTAGGTTGAATGAGTTTTTCTATTTCCTTAGGATTAATATTCCAACTTCTCTGATCAATGTCTGCAAAAATAGGTTTGATGAATTCCCAAACCAAGGAACTAGTCGTTGCGGGAAAACTAAATGGTGTGGTGACAACACTGCCTTGCAAATTCATAGCTTTATACACCACCTGAAGCGCTAAAGTACCATTCGCTACCAATATAAGATTACGTACTTCCAGGTGTTTAGCTAGTTTTTCTTCCAATGCTTGAACGAGCGGCCCATTATTTGTTAACTGACAAGAAGCATAAATTTGATCTATGTAACGAAATAGTTTTTCTTTATTAGGTAAATAACTTTTTGTTACTGCGATCATTATATACACCCTATATCTATTTTTTATGGTCTCAACTTTATCAATTGATAAGATAAAATTAAAACAATTGTATTCGCTGTTTATCAGCAATTCCCGCTAACTGGTTGTCTTGGGTATTATGTAGCACAAGTCAA
>Ga0155614_182_pt2 | contig 37134 bp, 33 predicted proteins | sample RifCSPhighO2_12_FD_107271 | JGI IMG/M metagenome (GOLD analysis project Ga0155614, IMG submission 107271) | Gammaproteobacteria bacterium RIFCSPHIGHO2_12_FULL_42_10
TGACGACATTTCGCATCTTCAAGTGATAGCGGTATATTAGCGTAAACAATTAGAACAACAGGATAGCCTATGAGACAGGTGGTGCTTGATACAGAAACAACCGGGATGCGCGTTGAAGATGGTAATCGCATTATTGAAATAGGTTGTATTGAGATGATTAATCGCAGGATAACTAATAAACATTTTCATGTTTATTTAAATCCTGATCGTGATGTAGAAGCTGGCGCACAAGCTGTGCATGGTATTACAGCGGAATTTTTAAAGGACAAACCGCGTTTTGCAGAGATTGTAGATGAATTGATGGCATTTGTTTCGGGAGCTGAGTTAATTATTCATAATGCACCTTTTGATCTTGCTTATATTCATGCAGAATTTGCATTAACCAAGCGTGCATGGAAAGATATGTCAGCTTACTGCGCGATCATTGATACCCTGCAAATGGCGCGACGGATGCATGCAGGCCAGAGAAATAACCTAGATGCATTATGTAAACGTTATGGTGTCGATCATTCAAAGCGTGAGCATCATGGCGCGTTATTAGACGCTGACTTGTTAGCTCAGGTTTATCTTGCGATGACGGGTGGACAGAGTAGTTTTTTTGATACGACAGAAACAACGACTACGACAGTTACTCAATCAGCGCAAACGGTCCTTTCGTCCGGTCGGCAGGCACTTTTTGTGTTGAAAGCAGATCAGGCTGAATTAGCAGAACATGATCGTTATTTAGAGCTATTGAAGAAGAAAGGCCAGTGTGTGTGGGAATGACGCATACCACTTGACAAAATTTGTACAAAAAATATACCATAGTGATTATGAAAAATCATGGTAATATAACCGGCGAATCTGATTAAACAACTAGATGGAGAGATGGCTGAGCGGTCGAAAGCGACGGTCTTGAAAACCGTTGAGTCCTTACGGGCTCCGGGGGTTCGAATCCCTCTCTCTCCGTTTATGTGAATGATGATTGCAAAACGAGGCTAAATTGATTAACGTTTTATTAGTTGATGATCATGAGCTTGTACGTATTGGCATTAAACGCTTATTGCAAGACGTGCAAGGAATCAAAGTGATTGGCGAAGCGTCGACTGGCGAAGGTGCGGTTGCCCTTGCAAAAGAGTTAATGCCGGATGTTGTTGTTATGGATCTGCATATGCCAGGCATTGGTGGATTAGAAGCAACGCGTAAGATGATACGATACAATCCTGATCTTAAAATCCTTGCTTTAACTATCTATACCGATGAGCCTTATCCTTCTCGATTGTTGCGTGCAGGAGCTTCTGGCTATCTGACAAAAGGTTGTGATCCAGAAGAGATGATTCGCGCCATTCGCGTGATTCACCGTGGCCAACACTATATTAGTCCAGACATTGCTCAGCAAATTGCCGTTCAGCGATATACAAAAGGGAATGAATCACCAGTCGATAGCTTGTCTGAAAGAGAGTTGCAAATTATGCAGATGATTACGCGTGGACAGAAAGCGCCAGAAATTTCTAAGAAATTGTGTTTGAGTTCTAAAACAGTTAATAGCTATCGTTATCGTATATTTGCGAAATTAAATATCAAAAGCGATGTTGAGTTAACATTGCTCGCGATGCGTATGGGAATGATCGAAGGTGCGCAAGCCGAGGTTGTCTCTGAGTGATTAGTTTGGCTTATTTAGCCAATCTTCCGCATTGTCCTGGCATCTATCAAATGATAGATCAGCATGGCAAGGTGCTTTATGTTGGAAAAGCAAAAGATCTTAAAAAACGTGTTTCTAGCTATTTTAGTCCCTCTCAGAAAGCCAATAAAATTGTTTCACTCATAAAACATATTGATCGTATTGAAGTGACGATTACACAGAGCGAAAATGAAGCCATTTTGCTTGAATGTAATTTAATTAAAAAGTATTTGCCGCGCTATAATATTTTAATGCGTGATGATAAAACGTATCCCTATATTGTCATCAATATGCAACACACCTACCCTAGAATTGATTTATACCGTGGGACTCGGCACAAAAATTGCCTTTATTTTGGTCCTTATTCAAACGCTGCATTCGCGCGTGAAACGATTGGGCTCATACAAAAATTATTTTGTCTGCGCACTTGCAGGGAAAGCGTGTATCGTACACGCAGTCGTCCTTGTCTTTTGTATCAAATTGGGCGATGTAGTGGTCCTTGTGTCCAAAAAATATCACAAGAACAATATGCGCAAAATGTGCAATCTGCTATTCTTTTTCTTGAAGGGAAGAATCATGATTTGATTCATCTCTTGAAAGAAAAGATGGATGCGGCATCACTTGCAGAACATTTTGAAATAGCCGCCACGTATCGCGATCAGATGATTCAATTACGGGCGATACAGGAAAAGCAATATGTTCAGGTAGGGTCAGGGGATGCGGATATTATTGACATTGAAGAACGTGCACAAATGTTTGCCATTCAATTACTCTCTATGCGTGCAGGCTGTATTATTCATAGTCGTTCTTTCCCGTTAAAATCACCACATGACACGACCCAAAAAGAAGCTATTTCGGCATTCATATCGCAATACTACTTATCTCTCAGTTCGCTTGTTGCAGAGAACCACCTGCCCAAGCAAATTATTGTGAATGTTTTGCCAAATGGTAAGCGTGCATTAGAAAGCATCTTGACAGAGAAAGCACGGCACATTGTAAAGATTGCTCGCCCAATTCGCGGCAAAAAATTGATTTGGTTAAAAATGGCAGCAGATAGCGCAAAACAAGCGCTGGTTCAGCATACTGCCTCTCAAGATGCGTATGAGGAAAGATGGCAGGCTCTAGCGCAACTGTTGAATGTGACAACGCCTTTGATACGGATCGAATGTTTCGATATTAGTCATACGCAAGGTGAATCGACCATTGGATCTTGCGTTGTATTTGATGCATATGGACCTGTCAAACGTGATTATCGATATTTTAATATCGTAGGGGAGGTTGGGGGCGATGACCTTGCTGCGATGCATCAGGCATTATTGCGCCGATTTAAGCGACTGATAAAAACAAATTCGACGTTGCCGGATCTTTTGCTGATTGATGGTGGCGAGACTCAACTTGCAGTTGCGCATCAAGTATTGTCCACTTTAAACCTACAGATTCAGTTGTTGAGTGTTTCGAAGGGTAAGGCACGCAAGCGCGGTGAAGAGGTGCTTCATCGCGTACAGATGAAGCCACAACGCTTACAACCTGACTCCCAAGCGTTGCATTTAATTCAATATATTCGTGATGAGGCGCATCGTTTTGCAATTACAAAGCATCGATCATTGCGAGATAAAAAAAGGCGTCGTTCTCGTTTGGAGTCTGTGCCAAAAATAGGCCCTAAACGAAGACAGGCCTTATTGAATTATTTTGGTGGCATTCAAGGTATTGCTCGTGCTAGCCTGGAAGAATTAACCAAGGTGCCGGGTGTCAGTCGGTCTTTAGCATTAGATATTTTTTCTGTATTCCATAATGAAACTGTATAATCGCGTTATTAATTGGCCTAACATATTAACATTTGTCCGCATTTTAGTGATTCCGTTATTTGTGGTTCTCTTTTATCTACCCGTCACTTGGGCGCATACAGCTGCATCGATTGTTTTTGCAGTCGCATCATTGACGGATTGGCTAGATGGTTATTTGGCCCGTTATTTAAAGCAAGCTACTAAGCTAGGCGCTTTTTTGGATCCTGTTGCGGATAAATTATCAGTCTCTATCGCGCTTGTGCTGATTGTGGCAGAACCTACCTTTCAGTTCGTGAATCTACCATCGACAATGCTTTTTATTCCGTGTGCATTCATTACGATTCCTGCGGCGATTATCGTTGCGCGTGAATTGATTGTTTCTGCATTGAGAGAATGGATGGCGGAATTAGGCAAGCGACAAAATATCGCCGTATCAAACCTTGGCAAAGTTAAAACAACCGTTCAAATGAGTGCGCTTGTTATTTTGCTATATTGCAATCATGCAAGTTCTGCATGGCTGATATTGACTGGGTATGTTTTGCTATATGGCGCTGCTTTTCTGACCATTTGGTCTATGTTGTGCTATCTAAAAGTGGCACATAAGCAGCTACAGCAATCGTTTTAATCCAGCAGGAACTGCTGGATTAAATCTAAATTACTTGACTTAGATGAGTGCATAGTTAGAATGACGCTCTACTACTTAGATTACGCGGGAATAGCTCAGTTGGTAGAGCACAACCTTGCCAAGGTTGGGGTCGCGAGTTCGAGTCTCGTTTCCCGCTTTAAAGATTGATTGAGATATTGATTGGTTGAATGAGTGTGCGTGTTATATAGCTTATTAGATTGCCATGCCTTATCAATCTGCGAGGCTCGCAATATGACGGCGGGTATAATGGCTGGGTGGCAGAGTGGTTATGCAGCGGCCTGCAAAGCCGTGGACGCCGGTTCGATTCCGACCTCAGCCTAAATAACTTGCCCGGGTGGCGGAATAGGTAGACGCAAGGGACTTAAAATCCCTCGGGAGCAATCCCATGCCGGTTCGATTCCGGCCTCGGGCAATCAGAATAATCTTCACGATTAGGCGCGTTGAATTATGACCTTCGTTGTGACAGAAAAATGTATTCGATGTAAATATACTGATTGTGTTGAGGTGTGTCCTGTAGACTGTTTCTATGAAGGCCCTAATTTTCTTGTTATTAATCCAGATGAATGTATCGATTGCGCATTGTGTGAACCAGAATGCCCCGTTAATGCTATTTATGCTGAAGATGATTTACCTGAAAAATATCAAAATTACCAACAATTAAATGCAGATTTATCTAAAAAATGGCCCGTCATTACGCGCATGAAGCCAGCGCCATCTGACGCTGATAAATGGGCTGATGTTGAAGAAAAACGGCAATATCTTGAGAAAGAATGGCCTTGATGGCTTGCTCATGATGTGCACCTAAAATCTGCGTCCCCCTCTCCTCCCGAAAAGCGGGAGGAGAGGGGGACGCAAATTTTAGCTGCTTAGCGGTATTCAACAACCTATGAAAATTCTCGCTTTTGATACCTCTTCATCCACCTGCCTAGTTGGATTACTTGATACAGCGCGCGGGCTTGACGATCAAATGATTGTCTCTACCAATCCCTCACCCATGCAACACGGTCAATTCATCTTATCCATGATAGAACAGGTATTGGGGCAGGCTTCACTCACTTTGCAGGAACTAGATGCCATTGCTTTTGGGTGTGGTCCAGGTGCTTTTACAGGCATTCGTATAGCTTGTGCTGTCGCGCAAGGTCTTGGTTTTGTCACAAACTGTCGTGTGATCCCTATTTCTTCACTTGCATTGTTTGCACAAAGCGCCCATCTGAGCGAGCAGTCTGATCGATATTTGGTGATGACAGATGCACATATGGGAGCGGTTTATTATGGCGCCTATGCTGTTAATTCAGCTGGGTTGGTTGAATTAGTTGGCGTGGAAAAAATGAGCCAGCCTAATCAGATTGTTGTATCAGAAACACAAGATTATTGCGGTGTGGGGGATGGTTTTAGCAAGTATGGTGACCTGTTGCGTGAGCGGTTAGGGCAGTCATTGCGGTCTGTTTCTGGCTTGTTTGTGCCAAAGATTGAAGCGATGCTTTTGCTTGCTCGAGCCAAATATAACAGACAGCAATGGATAGCGCCTCAAGATGCTATGCCTATTTATTTACGTTAACACTAATACTGTACGTCGGTTAAGAAAATAGAGATAATAAGCGCCAATACTATCATTGACTAAGTGAAAGTTTTGCTATGAACACACAAGCGCTCCACAACATTATTCATTCGGTTCAAGGTCATTTAAAAATACAGGCCTCTAGAAAAGAAGCTGGTTTATTGATGAAACTAGCAGAGCGTTATTTTAGCAATTGCGCGGTTGAAGATTTGGCTGAGCGCACGATTGATGATTTGTGCGGCATTCTATCTTCTCATTGGCAATTTACCAGAGAGCGCAAAGCAGGTGAAGCCAAGATTCGTATTTTTAATCCAACAAAAAAAGAAGATGGTTGGGAAACCACGCATACTGTCATTCAAATTACGTACGATGATATGCCGTTCCTTGTCGATACCACTCGTATGGTCATTAATCATCATGGCTGTGAAATTCATTTTATTATTCATTTTGGCGGACTTAATGTTAAGCGAGATCAAATTGGCGTTGTAACGGACATCTCATCATCAGGTGTTCATGATCAAACGGTTTCTGCAGAGGCGCTGATTTATATTGAGATAGATCGTATTGTTGACGATGCGGCAATTAAACTCTTAAAAGCAGATATTGAAAGTGCGCTCAATGATGTGCATTTTGCAGTAGCGGATTGGCGTAAAATGATTGCGCGCGTTGAGAGTTGTCTGGCTGAGTTAAATGCAATACCACCTGATTGCGATTCGGCTGAACTTGCGGAATCAAGAGATTTTTTACATTGGCTCATTAATAACAATTTTACTTTTTTAGGTGCACGCGATTATAAATTAATTGGTAACGATACTAACCGTGCATTGCAGCTTGTTCCAGGCTCGGGGTTGGGCGTATTACGTAGTGAATTATCTGGTGCAAGCGCTAAAAGCTATAATACATTACCACCACAGGCTCGCAAGATTGCGCTGTCAAAAAATATTCTTATCATTGCAAAAACCAATACAGTATCGACTGTACATCGCGATGCTTATACCGACTATATTGGCATTAAGCGTTTCAATGAAAAATATGAACTGATAGGCGAGCACCGATTCATTGGGCTATATACCTCTACAGCTTATCATTCCAGTCCTAGCCAAATTCCATTTTTGCGTCTTAAAGTGGCCAAAGTATTAAGTGAACTTGGTTTTCCACCAGAAAGTCACGATGGAAAGGAAGCGGTGCATATATTAGAAACCTTGCCACGTGATGATCTGTTTCAAGCAACGCATGAAGAGTTGCTGGAATTAACGCTGTCGATTTTGCAGCTTAAAGAAAGAAAACGCATTCGTTTGTTAGTGCGGCGCGATGCCTATTATCGATATTTATCATGCTTGGTCTATGTGCCACGTGAAATTTTCACCACTGAACTTGCAAAAGCGATGCAAAATGTGTTGATACAAGCCTTTCATGGGTTGGAGTGTAGTTTTACAACTTACTTCTCTGATTCTGTTTTAGCGCGTATACATTTTCTAGTGCGTGTTAATCCAAAAACACCACTGGAGTACAATATTGCTCATATTGAAAAGTGGTTGATCGCAATCGCTCGTTCGTGGACAGAAGATTTAAAAAGTCAGCTGGTTCAGCATTTTGGTGAAGCCGAAGGTATTCAGTATTTTAATCGTTATCAGAAAGCATTTCCAGGCAGCTACACGGAATATTATGCACCTCAAGATGTGATTCCCGATATTTTGAAAATGGAATCACTGACGGATACGCAAACGTTAGCGATGCTATTTTCTAATAAAACTGAAAATCGACTTAATTTGAAATTATTTCATGCTGAAACAATCATCATATTATCAGATATCTTGCCGATTCTTGAAAATATGGGATTGAAGGTGATTGATGAAAGGCCGCATGAAATTAAACTAAGAGAGGGCAAGCGCATCTGGATTCATGATTTTGATTTGCGTTGTGCGATCAAAGAGAGTGTGAATGTAGAGGCTGTCCAGGAGATTTTCAAAGACGCACTCATCAAAATTTGGTTAAATGAAGTTGAAAACGATGGCTTTAATCGACTCGTTTTGGGCGCCAGTTTAACTAGCCAAGAAATCATGCTGCTACGGGCCTATACGAAATATTTACGCCAGATTGGTTTTACTTTAAGTCAACATTATATCGAACAAACGTTATTGCAATATGCAGAGATTACCCGGGCGTTAGTAGCGCTGTTTACAACGCGATTTGACCCACACTCCAAAGCAAGACTCTCTGCGATGGGTGAAGACGCGCCGACGACTGAATTGTTCTTTCAAAATTTGATTAATAAAATTGAACAGGCCCTGCAGGCGGTCACTAGCTTAGATGAAGATAGAATCATTCGGCGTATGTTAGAGTTGATACTAGCTACAACGCGAACGAATTATTTTCAGCACAATCATTCGCGACCTAAACCTTATTTATCTTTGAAATTAAATCCATCAGCCATTTCTGATTTACCATTACCCAAACCAAAATATGAGATTTTTGTTTATTCACCACGCGTTGAGGGTTTGCATTTACGAGCAGGCAAGGTGGCAAGAGGGGGCTTGCGTTGGTCGGATCGTCGTGAGGATTTTCGCACAGAAGTATTAGGGTTAATGAAGGCGCAGCAAGTTAAAAATACGGTCATTGTACCAGAGGGTGCAAAAGGTGGTTTTGTTATTAAGACCCCGCCTACACCTAATATGAGTCGTGATCATGTAATGCAAATGGGTATTGCCTGTTACAAGTTATTTATCAGTGGTCTGTTGGATATTACAGATAACATGCAAGATAGTCGTGTGATTCCACCGGAAGATGTCGTACGTTATGATGAGGACGATCCTTATTTAGTGGTGGCCGCAGATAAAGGGACAGCAACTTTTTCTGATATCGCAAATAGCATTACAGAACAATATGGTTTTTGGCTGGGTGATGCTTTCGCATCGGGCGGCTCAACGGGATATGATCATAAAAAAATTGGCATTACATCGCGCGGGGTATGGGTTGCAACAGAGCGTCATTTTCGCGAGCTAGGCATGAACGCTAATACCGATTCCTTGACCGTTGTGGGTATTGGCGATATGAGTGGCGATGTGTTTGGCAATAGTATGCTGATGTCGGAACATTTTAAGTTGATCGCTGCCTTCAATCACGTGCATATTTTTATTGACCCTAATCCTGATGCAAAAAATAGCTATCTTGAAAGAAAGCGTTTATTTGCGCTGCCACGTTCTGGATGGATAGATTATAATTTATCTCTCATTTCAAAGGGTGGTGGTATCTTTGAGCGTTCTGCGAAATCAATTAAGCTAACGCTTGAGATGAAAGCAGCGCTTGATATTCATGTGGATGCGTTAACGCCTTCTGCGTTGATTCAAGCCATACTAAAAGCACCGGTTAATCTTCTGTGTAACGGTGGGATTGGTACTTTCTTTAAATCAACAAAAGAAACACACAGTGATGCGGGTGATCGTGCTAATGATGCGATTCGTATTAATGCATCTGAGTTACGTGCCAAAGTGATTGCAGAAGGTGGTAATTTAGGCATGACGCAACTTGCGCGTATTGAGTATTCTTTACAGGGCGGCATTGTGAATGCAGACTTTATTGATAATTCTGCAGGTGTCGATTGCTCAGATCACGAAGTGAATATTAAAATTTTATTGAATCAATTAGTCACAGCAAAACAATTAACAGAAGAAAAACGTAATATTCTACTTAAACAAATGACCGATGAAGTCGCGCAGTTGGTATTGCAGGATAATTATGATCAAACACAAATTATCAGTTTAGAAATTACCAATATTCATCAAAAAATGGATTTGTTTAGACATTACATGAATGATATGGAAAAACGAGGTCGTCTGGATAGACAATTAGAGTATCTACCAACGGATGCACAGATGATTGAGCGCAAGGCTAATAATCAGCCATTGACGCGTCCAGAGGTTGCTATTTTACTTGCTTATAGCAAGATGTACTTTAAAAAAGACATCGTTAATTTAACCATGCTAAATGAAGCTTATTTTGATAAGTATTTACTGTCTGCTTTTCCAAAGCTGTTGTGCGAGACTTTCCCAACTGTATTAAGAAAACATCGTTTGCGTAAAGAAATCATTGCGACACAACTGAGTAAAAACATCATCGATCGTATGGGCATTCATTTTGTAGAGCGCTTACACCAAGAAACGGGCGCAACGTCTGCATTTATTATTAAAGCCTATGTGATTGCTGAAGAAATTTTTCAAATACCCGCTCTTTGGGATCAAATTACAGCTTTGGATTATGCGGTGAGCACAGAGGTACAATATCGTTTGATGCTGCAAATACATTATTTAATCAGACGTGTGACGCGGTGGTTGTTGCGCAATAGAAAGCCAAATATTCAGATTAAAAAATCGATTGATGCGTTAGCACCCTCCATTCAATATTTAATACAGCACTTACCGCTGCTGTTGGGTGACTCCGATAAAGAAGCGCTAGAAAGCGTTGTTAATTATTTTGTTGAGCAAAAAGTACCAGAAAAATTAGCGAGACATGTGGCTTCTTATAACGCTTTATTTACAGCGTTAGATATTATTGAGGCAACACATAAATATGATCTTGATTTAGCGCTGGCTGCAAAGACTTATTATCGATTAGGTCATCGTATTGAACTCAATATTTTAAGAGAATTAATCAATGCTTTCCCGATTGATAATGCTTGGGATGAGTTGGCGCGTTCTGGTTTTAGAGATGATATCGATCGTGTGCAGCGTAAACTCACCGCAAGATTACTAATCGTTCAAGCAAAAACATTTACTGATACCAATATTGACGAACAAATTGATAGTTGGGTTAAGACCCATCCATTTTTAATGGAGCGTTGGTTAGCATTGCTTGCAGAGATTAAGTCTAGCGAGATCGTTGGTTTTGTGAAGTATTCCGTGCTGTTAAGAGAGTTATTTGATTTTGTGCAGACTATATGAAAAATAAATATGATTCCATTGCCATTGTAGGTGCAACAGGGCTGGTAGGAACGACTTTGCTGGCGTTGCTTCAGGAAACTGTTTTTCCTTTTAAAGCATTGCATCTGATCGCAAGCGATCAATCTGTTGGTAAAACATTGGTTGTGAAAGATAAGCATTATCTTGTTCAAGATCTTGCTGACTTTGATTTTCAAAAAACACAAATCGCTTTTTTTTGTGTAAGCAGTCATCTTTCTGAAGTCTATGCTTTAAAAGCTGTTCGAGCTGGCAATCTTGTGATTGATAAGAGCGATCATTTTCGCAATCATCCCGACATTCCACTTGTGATTCCTGAGGTGAATGCCAATGCATTGCTTCAATGTAAAAAAGCTTGTTTGATTGCGAGTCCAAATTGCAACACGATTCCAATTGCCATTGCATTAAAGCCTATTTACGATGCGGTCGGTATAAAACGCATCAATGTTTCAACTTATCAATCTGTTTCCGGAACGGGTAAACGCGCTATTGATGAGCTGACAGAACAAACCAAGCAAATTTTAGAAAAAAGACCTATTGAGTTTGAAGTATATCCACAGCAAATTGCATTTAATGTCTTGCCGCATATTGATCTTTTTGAGGAAAATGGCTATACGCGTGAAGAAATGAAAATTGTCTGGGAGATGCAAAAAATATTTAACGATACTGACATTGCAATCAATCCCACTGCTGTGCGTGTGCCCGTGTATTATGGACATGCTGCATCTATCCATCTTGAAACGCGTGATAAAATAACAGCAGAAGAGGCGATGGCTTTATTTGCTGAATCGCCAGCGATGACACTCATGACGGGTAAACATCCCTATCCAACGCCTGCACGAGATGCAGCAGGGAAAGATTTAGTCTTTGTAGGTCGTGTGAGGGAAGATATTTCACATCCAACGGGGTTGAATCTTTGGGTGGTGACAGATAACTTACGTAAAGGCGCGGCACTAAATGCCTTACACATTGCAACGCATTTCTTATCAGAACGGACATCATGATTACACTCATTTTTAAAACCTATTTGTATATTTTATCGGGAATTGGCATTGCTTTATTGGCCATTTTTCTGCTGGGTTGTTATTTTATATGGCGCATCTTTATGCATCCTGCTCGTCATGCCAATCTTTCGCTGATTGCAGGCGACGATATGATTGCCACACAATTTGACTTAGCGAGAGCATATTTTGAAACGAATCAAAAGAATGCTTCAAAAGTTATCTTGAAAACAATTATTGCAACAGGCAATCGCGCACAGATCAGAGAAGCAAAGCTTTTGCTGGAGAAGGTGTGATTTAGTTTGTATTATTATCTATCCCTCACCCTCACCTTCCCTCGGTGAGGGAGGGAACGCAATAGAAATGATTTGATTCAGGCCAGATCTCATGACTCGCATAGCGCTTGGCGTTGAATACTGCGGTGAAGATTTTTTTGGATTCCAAATCCAGGCTAATCTAAAAACAGTTCAAGCAACGTTAGAGCAAGCACTTTCAAGAATTGCTGATGAACCGATTGCGCTGATTTGTGCAGGCAGAACAGACCGCGGTGTTCATGCGACAGGTCAGGTTATTCATTTTGATACAAAAGCTGTTCGTCCTATTAGCGCTTGGTTGCAGGGAGTGAATACTTATTTGCCCGCATCGCTTAGTGTATGTTGGGCACGCGAGGTGGATGATCAGTTTCATGCACGATTTCGAGCCATAGCGCGTTCTTATCGTTATATTATTTATAATCAATCTATACAGCGTGCCATGTTGCGTCATCGTGTTGGATTTTGTCGTCAGCCTTTAAATGTTGCGCCGATGCAAGAAGCAGCGCAGTATTTGTTGGGCGAACAAGATTTTACTTCATTTAGATCCTCTCAGTGTCAATCAAATACACCTATGCGGTGTATCAATAAAATCACACTGGTGCGGCAAAACGATTTTGTCATGTGCGATATCACTGCTAATGCCTTTTTACATCATATGGTTAGAAATATCGTTGGTACGTTGATTTTAGTGGGGAGGGGGCTCCATACTACTTTATGGGTAAAAACGGTGCTAGAAGCAAGAAATAGGGCTCTAGCAGGAGAGATGGCGCCACCGGAAGGTTTGTATTTAATCAACGTGTTATACCCTGAACCGTATCTTTTTCCTCCCGCTGATTTGCCGTTTCTGGTATAATGGCGGCTATATCGCTTTAAGCTTTTGAGGTCATTATGAGCTGGTTTAAAAAATTATTACCATCCCGCATTCGTACCGTAACGAGCACTAAAAAGGTACCAGAAGGGCTATGGTCCAAGTGTCCTAGTTGCCAAGCGGTGCTTTATCGAACTGAATTAGAAAAAAATTTAGAAGTCTGCCCTAAGTGCGATTACCATATTCGTCTTTCTGCGCGTAAACGATTAGCATATTTTTTAGATTCAATGCCGACAGATGAAATTGCGTCTGAGGTTGGGCCAAAAGATTTACTCAAATTCAAAGATCTCAAAAAATATAAGGATCGTTTGGTTGTAGCACAACATGATACCGGCGAGAAAGAAGCCTTGGTTGCGATGCACGGCACGGTGCAAGATGTACCCGTTGTTGTCGCGGCATTTGAATATCAGTTTATTGGCGGCTCAATGGGCGCTGCTGTGGGGGAGCGTTTTGTGCGTGCTGTACAAATTGCGCTGGAACAGCGCATTCCTTTTGTTTGTTTTTCAGCGAGCGGCGGTGCGCGTATGCAAGAGGCGCTTACCTCGCTCATGCAAATGGCTAAAGTGAGCGCAGCGTTAACAAGGTTGCAAGAGAAAGGCATTCCTTATTTTTCTGTCTTAACGGATCCCACGATGGGTGGTGTTTCTGCGAGCCTTGCGATGTTGGGCGATATTATTATTGCAGAACCCAATGCGTTAATAGGCTTTGCAGGACCTCGTGTGATTGAGCAAACTGTTAGGGAGAAACTACCTGAAGGTTTTCAAAGCAGTGAATTTTTATTAAAACATGGTGCGATTGATATGATTGTACATCGTAATGATATGCGAAAAATGATTGCAAGATTACTCTCTAAGTTAACGCTATCTAGTCGAGGAGTCGCGTAATGGATATTAAAATCAAGCACCGAATTTTAGGTTTTTTAGTGATCGCCAGTTTGGTCGTCATTTTGTTACCTTTTTTTCAAAAAAGCAAAATCATTTCACCTGAAATTGCTGTTAAAAAGATGCCAGCTTTCCCGGATCACGTGGTTGAGATGGCTTCTGTTAATGCGCCTGCTGTGCCGACATCATTTACGCTTGAGAAAGCGACACCCGATGAGACGATTAGTGTTGCAGAGACTGCAAAACAGTCTACGAAAATCGCAGCACTTGAAAAGCAGCCGGTTTTAAATGCATTACCGACACCGGTTATTGAACCATTTTCATTGGAAGACAAAAATGGCTTATTTAAATTAAAAAGACCGACTTGGTTAGTACAGGTTGGGCGTTTTCAAAACAAAGCTAGCGCGATACGTTTGGCCCGTTCTTTAAAAAGAAATGGCTATCATCCTTTGATGCAGCAATATGGCGCAGAAGGGGGGACACACCTTTTCGTAGCGCCTGAAAATACCGCTTCATCTGCGCATTTTGTTGCGCAGGAATTAGAGAATAAGATGCATGTACATGGGGTGGTGATTTACTATAAGCCGTTGGCGTGATGTAACGCTGCGTTTGCGCTGCGAGTGGCAGAAATTTGCGTCCCCCTCTCCTCCCACGCTTTTTGTGGGAGGAGAGGGGGACGCGCTAAGTATTTGTTGTATTTACATGGAGGTCATCTGAAGGCCACGTCACTGTAATTGTGCATTTTCTAGATGATAGTGGCGTTTGTCTGTCGTAAACCCAGTTTCTTTTCAAAACTATCCTATACTGAGAGCTATGACGCAGATGTCTGCGTCTATCATGATGGTAAGGAGGGTTTGCAATGAGATTATTGACAAACATGAATCCGATGACGCTGTGGCAGGAAACCATTAGAGAAGCAGAGGGGCAGTGTGAGGTTGCGCTTAGGCAGGAGTTAGAAACTTATCTTGTGACTTTATTGGCAAATTATGTGAATCAGCCTGATTTATTCAAACAAACCGTTGCGATCTCTTTTTTAGAAGCGCAATCCAAACATGATGATCTAGCATTGCAGCGGACGGGTGATCAATGTTTGCTGGTAACAGGATTATTTCCTCATTTTACGGAGAGAAAACTCGTGAAAATTAACTATTTTGTACAGGTTGGTCAGGCTTCTTATTTTTCTTTATCTCATCGTGCGAATGATTTGTTTGCATTGTTGGCTAACCATTTTGTGACCTTGATGGATGTTTTGCAGTCAATACGCGCAGATGCTACGTTACTCCCACTCGAAGCCTATGACCAATGGAACGATCTCGGAAGCCGACGTGCACTTAGGATTTTGGAGGAGTATCGGGCTTATCGGAATGGTGGGCGATAGATATTGCATTGCAAACGAACGAAGCTTCCCTCCCCCTCCGAGGAGAGAAGCTTCGTTTGATGGTATGGTGTGTTTGAGATTTTCCCCTTATCTTGTATGTCACTTCTATTGATGGCATCATTATTCTAGCCCCGCAACAAGTGCGGGGTGATGGGACTCATTTATAGTAAGGGTGGAAAGATGCGGCTTGTTTTGTTGGGGTTTCCGGGGGCGGGGAAGGGGACACAGGCTAAATTTATTGCTGCAGAATACCATATTCCACATATCTCTACTGGCGATATTTTGCGTTCTGCTATTCAGAAGACTTCAGAGCTTGGCAAAAAAGTTAAAAATATTGTAGCTGATGGGCGACTGGTGCCAGATGACATCATGACGACACTCATTGAAGATCGCTTAAAACAAAATGATTGTCAGCATGGATTCTTATTAGATGGGTTTCCTCGTACGCTGCAGCAGGCGAGTGCGCTCGAAGGTATTACGAAAATTGAGGGTGTGATTGATATTGAGTTATCAGAAGAGGCGGTGATTGAGCGTTTAACAGGACGACGTATTCACCCTGCTTCAGGTCGTACTTATCACCTGCTGTACCAACCTCCTCGTGTTCAAGACAAGGATGATGTGACGGGTGAGCCGTTGATTCAGCGACCAGACGATTTTGAAGCGACCATCAGGCAGCGCTTGAATGTTTATCAAATACAAACCAGTCCGCTAAAAGCTTACTACCAGCATGCACCCGCTATTTGCTATATGAAAATTAATGGGGCAGAACCGATTCCGCAAGTTAAAGAAAAAATTGCACAAGCGCTCACCAAGCTTTCTCATGCCCGGGAAAAAATAGACTAATGTCCGAACAAGATGCGGTGGTTTATCTCGCTGATAAAAGAGTATTAGTCTGTCAAAACCAGTGGAATCTGTCCAATCTTCCCAATCTAGAAAATTTGTTACAAAACATTGCATGGCCAAGCACAGGTACCGTCACAATCGATGGGCAGCAAATTGACGCTATGGATAGTGCAGGCGCATGGCTTTTCTTTTCGATTGAATATACGCTTGCAGCGCGTGGATTGACCGTGGTGTTGGCGAAACTTTCAGAAGCACAAAGTGCCATGCGTACCTTGATTACACCGAAAGTCATTCAGATGACAGTCGGAGATGCGGTGCCCAAAGAATGGATACCGTCGTGGCTTACAAAACTTGGGATGCAAACGGTTGATGGTATTTTAGGATTAACGTCCTACCTTGCCTTTATTGGTATGCTCACTGCTGAGGCGATACGAGTACTTGCTTATCCCAGCAAGTGGCGACTGCGAGAAATAGCCAATATTGTGTATCGCTGTGGTTATCAGGCGCTTCCTATTATCGCGATGTTATCTTTCATGATCGGCGTTGTGATCACCTATCAGTTGGGGCTACAATTACGTAATTATGGTGCTAATCGTTACATTGTCGATTTACTAGGCCTTGCTGTTTTGCGAGAATTCGGACCTTTGATTACCGCCATTATGGTTGCGGGACGCACTGGTTCTGCTTTTACGGCACAACTGGGCACAATGAAAATTAATCAAGAAATCGATGCATTAAATACCATGGGTGTCACACCCGCTGAATTATTATTATTGCCACGTATCATTGGTCTTTTTATTGCGTTACCGCTTTTAACTTTTTGGGCGGATATTTTTGGTCTTTTAGGCGGCATGATGATGTCAAATAATATGCTGCAAGTCACGTGGCATGATTTTTTGCACCGTTTTCCTCGCGTCATTCCATTGAAGACGTTATTTATTGGTTTGGGTAAAGCCCCTTTATTTGCATTAGTGATTGCAAGTGTGGGTTGTTTTCAGGGGATGAAAGTTAAAGACAATACGAATCAGATTGGATTAAATACAACGCGCAGTGTTGTCTTGTCGATTTTTTTCATTATTGTGATTGATGCTGTTTTATCGATCCTCTTTAGTAAACTAAAATTATGACGCCTATCATTGATGTCAGCCATTTGAAAATTAAGAAAGGTGGCCATTGGGTACATAATGACCTTAATCTCACTGTGAATCGTGGAGAAATATTAGGTATTGTGGGGGGGAGTGGTTGCGGTAAAACAACTTTGTTGCGTGCGATGATTGCGCTCACGAAACCAGATTCTGGTACGATTTCTATTTTTAATGAAAATCTATTTAAAGTGTCTGCAGAAAAATTATTAGCTGTGCAGTGCAGATTTGGCGTTTTATTTCAAGAAAATGCTTTATTTAGCTCGCTTAACTTATTGGAAAATATATCATTTCCTCTGTGTGAGCATACTTTGCTTGATAAACAATCGATTGAGCGATTGGCTTTATTGAAAATTGTGATGACAGGACTTCTGCCAAAGACGGCAGCGCAATATCCCGCTGAATTAAGTGGCGGAATGTTGCGGCGCGCAGGACTTGCAAGAGCGCTTGCATTGGACCCAGAATTACTATTTTTAGATGAACCGACAGCGGGTCTTGATCCGGTTACCGCAACAGGTTTTGATGAGTTATTATTAACGTTAAAGCATTCAATGAATTTAACAGTTGTGATTGTGACGCATGATCTTGACACGTTATGGACCATTACAGATCGCGTTGCTTTTCTGGGAGAAGGAAGGGTGTTATGTGTGGATAAGATGTCACAGTTAGTGACTCATCCCCATCCTTTAATTCAAGTTTTTTTTAGCGGCCCACGAGGTAGACGAGCAGAAGATGGACAAAAACATTAATTACACATTAGTGGGTGCATTCATGATTGTGCTGATTTCGGCTATCGTGCTCGCCATTATTTGGCTTTCATCGGGTCTCAGCTTAACTCATTTTAAAACTTATATCATTTATATGCAGGAATCTGTTTCTGGATTAAGCATTGATTCACCGATTGAATTTAATGGTGTCGATGTTGGCACGGTGAGCGATATCGAGCTTGATGCGCTTAATCCGAAGCGTGTGAAAGTAGAGCTCAATATTCATAGTTCAACGCCTGTGACGCAAGGCACCGTTGCGACTTTAAATACCCGTGGTTTTACGGGGATCACTTATGTTGCATTAAAAGATGTGAGTCTTGATTTGCGCCCACTGGTGACGCCTAAAGGCGAGCTTTATCCTGTAATCAAGACGGGACCTTCTTTATTTTTGCGTATTGATACGGCGCTACAACAGTTATCATCTAATTTGCACGATGTGACGCAATCTATTCAATTGGTATTGGATAAAGAAAATCAGCTCGCTATTAAAAAGATTCTTAATAATATGCAAAGTATTACAGCAACATGGGCTAGCAATGATAATCAAATTTTACCCATGGCGTATCGTGCACTTTCTAATTTTAACGAAGCATCACGTAATTTGGCAGGCGTATCGGCTGAATTACAACAAAACCCATCCATGCTAATTCGTGGAAAAACGGCAGCACCTTTAGGGCCCGGAGAAACAAGATGAAGCATTGTATTTTAGCCTGTGTTTTGGCAGTGACCATTTTACTGGCGGGTTGTTTTTCGCCTGTTTCAAGTGTGCCACATACCCTTTGTCTGCTAGATACTGTACCTACCCATCTTGCAAGGCGCCATACTCAACCTGTGGCATTGCTTGTCATGCAGCCTGATACCGTGCCGCTTTATGATACCACCCAAATCATTTACACTGATCGAGCGCATGAAATTGGGTATTTTAGTCGTTATGTGTGGGCGGAGACACCTTCAAAAATGCTACTACCTTTAATTGTGCAAACGTTACAAGCGACACATTATTTTAGCTCTATTGCGACTGCACCTAGCATCAGCCAATTTAATTACGTACTGAAAGTACAGATACAAAAATTACAACAAAATTTAATTGCAAGGCACCCCATGGTAGAATTAGCTATTGAAGCGCAATTATATAGTCTTGCAGAAGATAGGATTGTCGCTGCGAAAAGCTGGCACATCACACAACCAATGCGCGCAGTGACACCTGAAAACGGTGTGATTGCTTTTAATCAAGCAACGAGTCATTGGCTCACGGAGCTTGCGTCATTTGTCACAACATCCGTTTAGGAGCATGAACTCGTATGCAGGAAATTCACAAAAAATATCTTAAATTCGACAAAAAAATTGTTATCATTGGATTTGGCAGTATTGGGCAAGCTGTTTTGCCGCTGATTTTTCGCCATTTTATTATCACACCTGCACAAGTGACCGTTATCACAAAACATACGAATGGGTTAGCGGTTGCCGATGAATATGGCGTGGCTTGTCAATTGACTGCGCTTACAAAAGATAATTACCAATCTTTATTGGATCAAAAACTACAGGAAGGTGATTTTCTATTAAATGTGTCGGTTGACGTTTCAAGTGTTGATTTGATTAAATTTTGTCAGCAAAAAGGCGTGCTTTATTTGGATACTTGTATTGAGCCTTGGGAGGGCGGATATGTTGATCAGACGCTTTCTGCATCGGCGCGTTCAAACTATTCATTGCGAGAGGCTGCCTTAAAATTAAAAAAACCAGGCGTTAAACAGCCTACTGCTGTTTTAACACATGGTGCTAATCCCGGCCTCGTTTCACATTTTGTCAAACAAGCGTTGATTAATATTGCACATGATCTTGGAAAAAACATCACGATTCCTAAAACGAGAGCTGAGTGGGCGAATCTTGCGAATCAATTGCAGATTAAAACCATTCATATCGCTGAACGTGATACACAAATCGCAGCAAGTTCAAAAAAGCCGAATGAATTTGTGAATACATGGTCAATTGATGGTTTTGTGTCGGAAGGTTTTCAGCCTGCGGAACTCGGTTGGGGTAGTCATGAACGCCACTTTCCAAGTGATGCCGTTCATCATAACTTTGGTTCGCAGTGCGCGATTTATCTTGATCGTCCTGGCGCTTCTACACGTGTACGGACATGGACGCCGCTTGCAAGATCATTTCATGGTTTTTTAATTACACATAGCGAAGCGATTTCTATTTCAGATTATTTAACGGTAGCTGATGACAAAGGCGTGCAATATCGTCCGACCGTGCATTACGCTTATCATCCTTGCGAAGATGCGGTTCTTTCAATTCATGAATTAGCAGGTAGAGAGTGGCAAAAACAAGCGACGCAACGCTTGTTGTCACACGACATCATTGATGGTATGGATGAATTAGGCGTGCTGCTTGCGGGACACGCTAAAGGTGCGTATTGGTTTGGTTCGCAATTATCCATTCATGAAGCGCGAAAATTGGTGCCTTATAATACGGCGACTAGTTTGCAGGTAGCGATTGGTGTGATTGCTGGTATGGTTTGGGCCATCTCGCATCCTTTTAGCGGCATTGTGGAGCCTGAGGAGATTGACCACCAGTATATCATGAATATTACATTACCCTATCTTGGCTCAGTCGTTGGACATTATACGGACTGGACGCCACTTAAAGAGCGCGGAAAGTTATTTCGTGAAGCAATTGATTATGATGATCCATGGCAGTTTATTAATGTGCGTGTGACATGATTCTCATCAACCAACTCCATATGGCCTATGGCCAGAAATTGCTTTTTTTTGACGTCAACCTCGTATTAGCTGATCATGGGCATTATGCCTTGGTGGGTGCAAATGGTGCTGGGAAATCGACCTTCTTTAAAGTGGTTACGGGAGAAGAAGAGCCGATTGCGGGCAATATTGCGACTCCAAAAGACGCTACGATTGGTTGGTTAAAACAAGATCAATTTCAATATGAAAACACAATCATTACCGATATCGTCTTGCAGGGTAAACAAAAACTTTGGCAGGCGATGGTTGCAAAAGAAAAATTACTACAGGGTAGTGAGTGGGATGAAAAAACAGCACATCGTTTTAGCAAACTAGAAGATACGATTGCAGAGCAAGGTGGATATAGCGCAGTGCCCTTTGCTGAAAAATTATTGATTGGTCTTGGCATTCAAGCTGAGTATCATCAAAAGCCACTTTCTGCTTTGTCAGGCGGTTTTAAATTGCGCGTGCTATTAGCGCAAGCACTCTTTCAAGAACCTGATATTTTGTTACTTGATGAGCCAACCAACCATCTTGATATTATGACCATTCATTGGCTAGAAAAATATTTAAAAAATGAATTTCGTGGCATGGTTATTTTTATTTCGCACGATGTCGCCTTTATTGACCGACTTGCGGATTATATTTTGGATATCGACTATGGTGAAATTCGACAATATAGTGGCAATTACAATAAATTTTTAGCTGAAAAAAAGCTGATTGAAGATCAAAAATTACTTGCTAAACAAAGCGCAGAGCAAAAAATTGCAGAGATGCAAAAATTTGTTGATCGCTTTAAAGCAGGCACGCGGTCGAGACAAGCTCAATCTCGCGCTAAAATGATCGATAAAATCGAACTGCCAGATACTAAAAATAGCTCGCGTGCTTGGCCGCAATTTAACTTTAAGCCGAACCGTCCATCTGGAAAATTAGTTTTGCGCGCGAATGATTTAGGGATGCAATTTTCAAATAAGCCATTGTTTTCAAAATTACATTTTGAAATTGCACGTGGTGAACGGGTTGCTATTATTGGTGAGAATGGTATTGGTAAATCAACTTTAATTAAAATTTTGTTGGGGAAATTTCCACAAACAGAAGGGCAGGTGGAGTGGGGTGCTGAAACACATATTAGTTATTTTTCGCAGGACCATCATGATTTACTGCGAGAGCATCAAAGAGTATTGGATTGGCTTGAAGGTATTGTAAAGCAGGGTAATGAGCAGCTCATTAGAAAAACATTGGGTCAGGTTTTATTTAAGAAAGAAGATGTTGAAAAAGATATTTTATCATTGAGTGGTGGTGAGGCGGCGCGATTATTATTAGCTAAAATGATTTTAGAGCCAAGCAATGTGTTGGTATTAGATGAGCCGACTAATCATTTGGATATTGAAGCGACCGAAAGCCTTGCGGATGCTCTGAGAAATTATACAGGCTCATTAATTTTTGTTAGCCATGATCGACACTTTCTTAGTAAAATAGCGAATCGCGTTTTATACATTTCACATCATCATCAGCTGATTGATTTTAAAGGTAGCTTTGCTGAGTTTGAAGCGTTGTATGAGGATAAATAACGATAGGCTTTAATATTCCTGTAAATGTGATTACAGGAATATGCTGATTAATGTAATCGGTTGCTAGGACTGAGCATTATTTGACGTTAGACCGCAATGCCATTTAGAATAAAATAATGATGTTTTATTAATATAGGTTAGACGATCAATTACGATGCTAGCCATCAAAGATGCCTATTTATCGGGGTTATTTCGATATTCAAACTGGTGGCGAAATATCACTGCGGGTGTGATTGTTGGTATTGTCGCGCTCCCACTTGCAATGGCCTTTGCGATCGCAACTGGCGTTAAACCTGAGCAAGGTTTGTATACGGCGATTAGCGCTTCATTGCTAGTGGGTATTTTTGGCGGTAGCCGAGTACAAATCGCAGGCCCCACTGGCGCATTTATCGTTATTTTAGCCAATATTACTGCACATTACGGCATCAATGGATTGCAAATCTCTACGTTATTGGCGGGATTTATATTAATTTTAATGGGCACTGTTAAATTAGGAAGTGTCATTAAATTCATTCCTGATCCCGTTATTATTGGATTTACAACAGGCATTGGGTTGATTATTTTTGTTGGTGAGTGGAAAGATTTCTTTGGGCTGCCATTGCATCTTCCCTTAGAGATGCATTTTCATCAAAAATGCTATCTATTGCTAAAATCGCTCCCCCAGCTAGATTGGCAAACAACAAGCCTTGCGGCTCTTAGTTTGGCCCTGCTCGTACTGACACCCAAATTAATTAAACGACTACCTGGCCCCTTAGTTGTCCTGATGATGGCAACATCTATACAAACCATCTTTAAGTTTGACCATGTTGCAACATTAGGTAATACTTTTGGTAAATTTTCAAGTCAATTACCCTCTTTCCATCTACCTTCATTTTCATTAAATAATGTGATTGAGTTAATCATGCCAGCCTTTACCATTGCTCTATTGGGTGCAATTGAATCGCTCTTATCTGCAACAGCAGCAGATAGCATGATAAGAGTTCGGCATTACCCTAACCAAGAATTGATTGGTCAAGGGATTGCAAATATTGTTTCACCGCTTTTTGGTGGATTTGCGGCGACAGGTGCTATTGCAAGAACGGCAACCAATATTCGCAGTGGTGGAAATAGCCCTATCGCTGCTATTGTGCATGCCCTGTTTTTGTTGCTAGTCATTCTATTATTATCCCCTTTAGCAACAAATATCCCTTTATGCGCATTGGCTGCCATTCTATTTATGGTTGCATACAATATGAGTGATGTGCCGCATTTCATCCGCACCATCAAAAATGCGCCTGCTTATGATGTTTTCGTAATGTTAGCCACTTTTGTATTGACCGTTTTCGTTAACTTAGTGGTCGCAGTGAATGTGGGCGTTATTTTAGCAATGTTATTTTTTATCAGTCGTATGCATCAATTGGTGCATGTAGAATTACAACATGGCGAACAGCTTTCTCATGAATTGAATAGTAATGAATTGTCATTATTATCGAATGACATACTAATTTATTCAATCCAAGGTCCTTTTTTCTTTGGCGTTGCAGAAAAAATTGAGCACGCGCTTTCCGTGACGCACAATGACCCCAAAATTATCATTTTTAGATTGAAAGATGTGCCTTTTATGGATATGACTGGACTTGAGACATTTTATGAAATTATTAGTGAATATTGTAAACGTGATGTTAGAGTGTATCTCTGTGAGGCAAATACTCGCATTACACAGAAATTAATAGGCCTTCATATTTTGCCGATGATAGAGAATAATAACATTTTTAAAACATTGTCAGAAACCATACAAATGATCGCTTTGGAAAACAATAAATTACAAGTTGAATGCGTATAATGGATAACACAATAAAAGCTAAGCCCTACCCTCTTTTTGACACGCTAGAGCAATTGCAGGAACAATACAAGCAGTGCCAAGCAAATGACTCAAAACAAATTATCGCAGTTTGGCTAAACCAATGTTTTGCCGGCGCAGATTTTGAATTGCCCCATTATGCTCATCGGGATTATCTGCATGTTTTAAATTTTCTCTATAGTTATCGGGGAAGCGTAGATACTTTTAATGCTTATCGTCGCGAATTAGAGCGAATGATTCAGTGGGGTTGGCTGATTCAAGATCAATCCATCTTAAAACTCAAAAGAGCTGAGATTGAAACGTTTATTGAATTTTGTCGCAATCCACATCAGCGCTGGATTGGCATTAAAACAGTTTCTCGATTTATAGATAAAAATGGACAACGTCATGTTAATCCACTGTGGCGTCCTTTTGTTGTCAAGGTTTCTAAAAAATTATTTCAAGATGGCGAGCGTGCGGAAAAAATTGATTTTCAATTATCAGCGACAGGCATTAAACAAACATTTGCAATTTTGGGTAGTTTTTACAATTATTTAATTCAGGAAGAGATTACTGAAATTAATCCCGTTTTACAAATTAGGCAAAAAAGTAAATTTATTCGCAAAACACAGAGTACGCCTATGGTGAGGCGATTGTCTGATATTCAGTGGAAAGCGGTGATAGAAACAGCCGTTATATTAGCTGAGGAAAATCCCGCTCAACATGAGCGTACCTTATTTATTATGAATGCACTGTACGGTATGTATCTTCGCGTTTCGGAGCTCACTGCTACGAAACGCTGGATCCCAACAATGCGCGATTTTTTTAGAGATGCAAATGGGGATTGGTGGTTTAAAACAGTTGGAAAAGGCAATAAATTGAGGCAAATCGCAGTCAGCGAAGCGATGTTACTAGCACTTAAACGTTGGAGGAAACATTTAAATCTCACGCCCCTACCCTCGCTTGATGAGCAAACCGCTCTTATTCCAAAAATAATTGGCAAAGGCCCTATTGAAAGTACACGCGCTATTCGCAATATCGTGCAAATATGTTTCGATAAAGCGGTTGAAAGTCTCATAGCTGACAATAAAAATGAAGAAGCGGATTTATTACGTTCCGCGACAGTACACTGGTTGCGACATACGGGTATTTCAGATGATGTAAAAATTAGACCTCGAGAACATGTTCGCGATGATGCAGGTCACAGCTCGAGCGCTATTACAGATAGATATATTGATGTGGAATTACGTGAACGTGCAAAATCGGCTGCTAAGAAAAAGATCAAGCAATAAGGTCTCCGCCCTTCTGGCCGGAGTAATTTAGGTCAGGACAAGGTTTGCACCTCGCCCTGACCCGCGCCATTTATGCCGGCTTCGGGCGGCACTCCTTCCGCCCTAAAGGGCGGGGTTTTAGACCAAAAAGCTATTTTGATAAACCACCCCGCGCCGGGATTCGCTATTCTTATGCCGCCTTGCGGTGGCGTACAAATACTTTTATTTTTGGACGTTTATGTCTTTTTTCTTCTTTCCAAAGATCGTACTGTTGTTGTAAATTGAGCCAGCTTTCTGGTGTTGTAGCAAACGCTTTTGCCAATCGAATAGCCATGCCAGGACTTACACCAAATTTACCATTGACTAGTTCTGACAAAGATTTACGTGACACCCCGATCCCTTTCGCAATTTCGACGATTGTCAAATTGAGTGGTTCGATGTAAAGCTCTTTTAAGATTTCACCCGGATGTGGTGGATTGTGCATATGCATGTTAATACCTCGTAAAATAATTTCAAATTAATGGTAGTCTAAATAGTCAACGTCATAGGCATTTTCATTATCAAACCGAAATATTATTCTCCAATTCCCGCTTATGCTGACCGCCCAATACCCTCGTTTTCCACTCTTTAATGGATGCAGATTGGAACCAGGAAAATTCATATCACCAGCTGAAACACTGGTGTTAAGCTTGGCCAGAACTAATCGTAACTTATTAACATGATTTCGATTAATTTTAGCGGTACTTCCGTCCAAGAAGAACAATTCTAGACCTTTATGTTTGAAATTCCTTATCATAATAAAGTATAACGCATAACGTGACGCATGTCAAATGCCATTTTTTGCTCATCCCGGCACGGGGTGTAAATAGGGTGGATTACAACATTTGAACGGGTGTTTGGTTCCAACTTTTTAAGTGCCAAGTTTTGCCATCATGTGTGAGATGACAAAAATGTCCTGTGGCGACTTTTATGTTTTTCATAGCAATATGTTTTTCAAACTCGCCTGAGATAAGTTTTAAAAAATATCGCAAACATCCATTACTGGTGACGGCTAGTGCGATCTCATGATGAGCATGTCGATGAATGAGGTCATTTGAAAAAGCATGGATACGTTGTATCACGCTCTCTTCAGATTCGCCCCACCCACCTGTTGTTTGTGTTGGCCACTTTGAATATTGCTCCCAATTCTCTAATGTTGTTTTGCCAAATTGATCACAAACGGCTTGACTTGTTAGGCCCGCCCATTGGCCGTAATTAATTTCATTGAGGCGATGATCAATGATGGTTTTAGTATTCAGCTGGAGTTGATTAATAATAATCTCTGCGAATTCAGCTGTTCGTTTCAGTGGGCCTGAGTAAATAGCTTGTGGCAAGAATCGAACTTTTTTAAACGCTGTACTCAATAAAATAGCCTGCTCCCTTCCAGTAGAAACCAATGGAAGATCTTCTCCTGCGCCAACCCAATAAGCTTTGTCCCCTGATTGAAAGGTATTGCCATGTCGCACCAAAATTAATTCCATGCGATTAACTCGCCTTCTTCATTGATAATTTTCTCTGCTGCAATAACATCTTCATCACTATCAATGGCTAAAGGTGTGCGACCTTGATAATCCACCACCACGACTTTAATGGGTATGCCATTTTCTAATGCGCGTAATTGTTCTAGTCCTTCAGTTTGCTCAAGCAGTGTTGGCGCCAAAGCAACATATTGTTTTAAGGTGATATAACGGTAAGCATATAAACCAATATGTCGATAGACTGGCAGCGAATCTTCGGAGCGATTTCTAATAAATGGAATAATATTTTTTGAAAAATAAAGCGCATTATGTTTCTTATCAAATACAACGGTGGTACCGCCGATGGCACCGTTTAATTTTGATAAACACATACTGTCATAATCTTGTTGTTTCATTTGTGTTGCAATGGTTCCAAGCATAATGGATGGTTGATGCAACATCTCATCTAGCAATGCTTGAATGACCCAGGGCGGTGTTAAAACAGCATCTCCTTGCAGGTTTAAGATAATATCTGGTTTATCGGATAGTGTTTCAACTGCGGCCAAGGCTCTTTCTGTACCATTATTGCAGGTAGCACTTGTCATAATGACCTTTGCTCCAAATTGTTTGGCATGGTCTGCAATGCGCCCATCTTCTGTTGTAATGTAGATTTGATCGACCGCATGGACAGCCTTTGCAATAGACCAAACGCGATAAAGCAAGCTTTTGTCCTTCACTAAGACTAAAGGTTTCCCAGGTAAGCGGGTAGAAGAAAATCTTGCTGGAATGACAATAATGGCGCTCATAGATGTAAATACCCAAAATAAACTCTTCTTTTTACCATAAAACATGCCTACAATAATAGTAGGAATTCAGCTGAATGCATTCAGCAAAGATCCCTGCTTTTACAGGGTAATGCAAGAAGGAGAACAATGGAATGGATGCTCATAATAAATTTGATTTAAAAAAATCACTTATCAAAAAACAAACCTGCTTTTCAAAACTAACCGATGCAGAGATTGTCGTGCTTGCCGATCTTCTAGAAGATATGCATTATAATCCAGGCGAGACGATTGTCACGGAAGGCGATCCAGTCGATAGTGTGTACTTCATTATAGATGGCGTCGCAGATGTTCGGCATGTTTATGTCGAGAATCGTCAAATTATGTTTAAATCTATCGCAACGCTTAGCAATGGACAATCAATTGGTTTAAGTGAAACGGGTTTTTATTCATTATCTGGTTTACGTACAGCAACTGTTGTCGCAAAAACAGCATTAGAAACATTTCGTTTAAGTATTGCCTCATTTAATGGCTTTGCATTAGCCTATCCGCATGTACATGAGGCGATGCGTGTTAATGCTTGAGTGTGGTGGGTGTCATTATCTTGTTTCTCGCAGCAGCGTCATGCATCAATCCACCACGAAATGGTGCAAATCCTGTGCCAAAAATCATCCCAGCGTCTAGAAAGTCGCTGTTTTCAACTATGCCTTCATTAAGACAGGCTGTCGCTTCTTTTAGCATCGCTGCAATTAAGCGATCTGAAATTTCTGTCAGTGAACGAGTATAGCGCGTTTTTTCTGATTGGATGCGTTTACCAGATTGATTGTATCGATAAAAACCTTCTCCTGTTTTACGCCCTAGTTTTTTTATTTTTACTAATTCAATTAAACGTTGTGGAATAGCAGTATTTGAGTATGTCTTAAGATAATCTGCTACTGACAAACAAATATCTAGCCCAATGGCATCTATTAAGGTGAGCGGCCCCATAGGCATGCCATATGAGAGCATAGCTTGATCGATTGCAGTCATTGGAATGCCTTCGTTTAGCATCGCAACACTCTCTAGCAGATAAGGCATTAAAATGCGATTAACTAAAAAGCCTGGACTACTTTTGACAGGTAACGGTAAACGATCAATGCAGCGAACAAAACTAATGGTATTATTAAATATTTGATGCGAAGTCACGTCGCTTGAGACAACTTCAACTAATTGCATTTTATGAACCGGGTTGAAAAAATGAATACCAATCAAGCGATCTTTTGCATTTAATACAGTGCTGATCTCGCTTAGTAAGATACTAGAGGTGTTTGTTGCTAAAATGGCACTTGGTTTTGCATGTGCTTCAATAGATTGAAAAACAGATTGTTTGACGGCAAGATTTTCGACAACAGCTTCAATGACAATATCTGCATGTGAGATGCCCTGACCTGCCATATCTGGTATTAAGTGATCCATAGCTCGTTGGATCAGATAAGATTCTTTGAGTTTTTCTTTAAATAAAAGATGAGCTTTTTTGATTACACTCGCAATAGATCGTGGTTCTAAATCTTGCAAGGTAACCGTCAATCCTTTCAATGCGCACCATGCCGCAATATCACCACCCATGGTTCCTGCACCAATCACATGGATGTGTGTTGGTTGATAAGCGATATCTTTAGCTAAGCTCTTTAATTTTTCCTGTAAAAAAAAGACTCGTACTAAATTTTGAGAAGTTTCACTAAAAAATAATCTACCGCAGCTTTTTGCTTCTTGTTGAAATGCCGCATGATTCAACACGCCCATTGTTTCCCAGTTATCGATAACTTGATAAGGTGCAGGATAATGTGATGGGCTCATTAGATTGCGTAATTTTTTACGCAAATAAACGCTGATTACTTGTCGTGCAATCTTTCCTTGCAATAAGGATTGTAATGCAGTCTCATGGTGGGCTGGAGGTTGCTGTAAAATAAAAAATTTAGCTGCATGAATTAACTGTCGTTTAGGTACTGCAACATCAACCAGGCCTAATTTATAAGCCGCCCTACCTGTCATCATGCGTGCTGATAAAATAAGGTTGAGCGCTGCTAGCGGACCAATTAATCTTGGAAGACGCACAGTGCCACCCCAACCAGGATGGATGCCTAATTTTACTTCTGGCAATCCTAACTTAGTCTGAACACCCTCTTCTGCGACACGATATCGACAAGCCAAAGCAAGCTCTAATCCACCGCCCAGACAAAATCCATCAATGAGAGCAACGGTGGGAATTTTTAAGCCTTCCAGTTGATTGAAAATGCGTTGCCCTTCTGTTAGCAACGTCGTTGCTTGTTCGGTATCTTTCAGCTCTTTAAATTGTGAGATATCGGCGCCTGCAGCAAATCCTGTTGTCTTGCCCGATGTAATAATAAGACCGCAAACAGCATGATTTTTCTCTAGGTGATCTAACGCAGCGGATAACTCATGCATAACGTGTTGATCGATCGTATTGATAGCAGCATTTTTTTTATCAAAAAATAACCAAGCAATTTGATCTTTATCTATCTCTAGGCGCCAGTTCTGATATTGCATTGTGCTCATAATTTACAAACCTCTTTCAATCAACATTGCGCCACCTTGTCCACCGCCAATGCAAATCGTAGCAACACCACGATGTGCGTTCTCACGCTTTAGAAGCATTGCAAGATGTAAAACAATGCGTGCTCCACTTGCTCCAATAGGATGCCCCAATGCAATTGCACCGCCATCTGCATTTAAACGATCGCGATTAATTGCGCCCCATGCTTTCTCGCGCCCTAAATGAGTTTGACAGTATTGATCGCTAGATAATGCCTCCACACAAGCTAAAACTTGCGCCGAGAAAGCTTCATTAATTTCCCAATAGTCAATATTCTGGAAAGATAAATTAAACTGTTGCATTAGTTTGTCAACAGCATAAACAGGTCCGAGCCCCATCTCAGATGGTAGGACGCCGGCCCAAGTTGTCCCAACTATTTTAGCAAGGACAGGCAAGTGGTATTTTTCAATTGCCTCATGGCTTGCAAGCAATAGAAGCGCTGCACCATCTGTCACTTGTGAGCTATTACCTGCTGTTACACTGCCAAATCGTTTATCAAAAATAGGTTTTAAAGTTGCTAATTTTTGTAAACTAGAATCAGGTCTAACACCCGTATCATTTGAGAAATAATCACCCTGATTAGAAAAGAGGGTTTTTATTTCTGATAGATGGTGATGGGTGTCTGCAGAGACGGCGCGTTGATGACTTTCGTATGCAAATTGATCCATCATTTCACGTGTGATGTTGAATTGGTGGGCTAAGATTTCTGCTGTTTGCCCCATAGAAAGATTGATTGTAGGATCAGTTAATCCATGTAATAGCGCAATGACTGGCTTAAAATAAGCAGGTTTTAATGTAAAAATAGTTTGTAATCGCGTTTTCCAGTCTTTAGCACTCATCATGCGTGACACCCATGCTGTCATGTCGTTATTTAACAAAAGCGGCGCGCGGCTCATGACTTCGGTACCGCCTGCCAATATTAAATCACTGCGACCTAAGGCGATATTTGAAAAAGCACTATCTAAGGCCTGCATACCCGATGCACAATTGCGCTGTACAGTCCAAGCGGGCACTGATTTGCCGCAGCCCAAACGTAACGCAACAATACGAGCGATGTTGGCTTCATCAACACTTGGCATCACGCAGCCCAAGATCACTTCATCAAGATGAGTTGGCGCGCACGTGGGTTGGTTTGCAAACAATTGTTGTGCGGTCATCACTGCCATATCAGAGGCAGAGAATGGACCCGCTTTGTTTGTGGTTTTTAAAAAAGGCGTTCTTGCACCATCTACTATATAAACATCACGCATCATACAATGACCTTACTTAAATCAAATGAAAATTCATTTACTTTAATAATAGCTTCACGTAAAGACTCAAATGCACTCAGGTGGCGAGCTTCTTCTTCTGTCAGTACATTAATCTTGCATGCCTGTGCAATACGCTGCATTTTGCTATATTGCCCAGGAATTAATTTATCTCGAACAGCACGATTGACTTTTTTCAAAAGCTCATCCATTGGCGCGACATTGAGTAATGCGTTTTCTAGAAGATCAGGCTGTGTATGTTCTGCTCTGCCGATATAACAATATTGTGTCAATCGATTGCGAAAATCCGAAGGCGTGGTCATGGATAATGCTAATTTTGCGTGCAAGCGATCGCTTGGTAGACGGTATGCCGTCCCAAATGGGAAGACAATAAAACGTAACAATTTTCCAAGAAATCGAATGGGGAAATTATACAGCAAACCATCAATTGCAATTTGAATGTTATGCAAGTTTGATTGCAATGCCCATGTAGCATGATCGCATTCTTCTTTTGATTGTAGGGATAATGTATCGTGATATCGCTTTAAAGCGGCAGAAGCCAAATAAAGCTCGCTTAATATATCACCTAATCGCGCAGAAACGCGTTCCTTTCGCTTGAGCTGCCCACCTAACAACATGAGACTAATATCAGATAGAAAAGCAAGCGCTGTACTCATGCGTGTTAATTGCTTATGGTGTTTCTTAATGGTGCGGTTCTTGATGGAAGAATAAATAAATCGCCCGCCAGTTAAACCATATCCAAGACTACGGATAAAATGACTAACAAAATAACCAACATGCGACATGAGTAGTTGATCGAATTGATTGAGATCAGGTTTCTTTGAAAGAATAATTATCATTTCCTGATAGAGGTATGGATGACAACGAATAGCGCCTTGTCCAAAAATGATAAGATTGCGTGTTAAAATATTCGCACCTTCAACCGTGATACTAATGGGAATGCTATTGTAAACAGGTGCTAAAATATTATCGGGCCCTGTTTGAATAGCATGCCCACCATGTATATCCATTGCATGTTGTACGCTGCGACGGGATAACTCAGTCATCTGGTATTTTGCAATGGCAGATGCAATAGCAGGCTTGATATGTTGCTGTAGCGCACCGATTGTCATGGTGCGGCACGCTTCAAGTGTGTACGTAAAGCCTGCGATATAACCCAATGCTTCCTGAATCCCTTCAAATGAGGCAATGGGTACGTTAAATTGCTGCCGTAGGCGCGCATAAACGCCTGTATGACGATAAGCCATCTTACTGCAGGCTGTAGCGAGCGCAGGCAAAGAGATAGCGCGACCCGCAGAAAGCGAACCCATGAGCATTCGCCAGCCTTTCCCAATCATGGGTTCTTCTCCAATAATCCAATTCATTGGAATGAAGACATCTTTGCCGCGTGTCGGGCCATTTAGAAAAGCGAGCTGCATTGGGTAATGACGATGACCAATTTCAACACCAGGATGTGAGGTTGGAATCAGACAGAGTGTAATACCGCGATCTTCTTCGCTGCTTAGCAGATGATCAGGATCATAGAGATGTATAGCAAGACCCAGCAAGGTAGCAACAGGTGCTAATGTAATATAGCGTTTATCCCAGGTGACGCGCATACCTAAGATATTTTTTCCTTCAAATTCACCGTAACAAATAATCCCTTTATCAGGGATTGCACCTGCATCACTGCCTGCATCAGGTGCGGTGAGTGCAAAACATGGCATTTCTTCGCCTGTTGCAAGGCATGGTAAGTAGCATTGTTTCTGCTCATCTGTGCCATATTGCAACAATAGCTCGCCTGGACCTAACGTATTTGGCACCATGAGAGTCACCGCAACGCTGATACTGCGTGTTGCAACTCTTACGATAATGACAGAGAGCGCTGCAACAGAAAAGCCTAGCCCACCATATTGTTTGGGAATAACTAAGCCAAAAAAGCCTTCTTTTTTTAAATAATTCCAAATGTGATCAGGTATATTATGTATTTCATGCACAATTTCCCAGTCGTTTAACATGCTGCAGAGTGTGTCTACTTGATTAGATAAAAAACGCTGCTCTTCTATTGTGAGAGTGGGCGCAGGTTCAGAAAATAATTTTTCCCAATGGGGGTTGCCGCAAAATAATTCTTTTTCCCACCATAAGTCACCCGCCTCAATGGCTTCTTTTTCTGTATCGCCAATCGCTGGCATGTGTTTTTTTAATCGACTTAGTAGATACGGCAATAAATAACGTTGACGATAGGTTTTTAAATAAATAAATGAGAATAAAAGAAATGTACTGATCCAAAGAGCGAACAAAACAGTGAACGATAGTCGTCCAAAGCAAGAAATGGTTATGATGACGACAGCAAGCAGTATTGTCCACGATCTAGCAGATAGCGCATAGCATGCGCTAATCCAAATCGTTGCAAGCAAAACGACAGCATCAAGAAGATGAATGACATCCATGTGGTATATCTATCCGACAAATACTTGAATCTTACAACACTTCGGATGAAGTGTCATCTGAACATCGCGGGCTCGGGTGGTTTTTTCAGTTTCGCGACAGCAACAAGTTACTCACAGTTTCTGTGGATAAGTCTGTTAGTAACCTATCGAAAATCTGTTAGATAGACCTACTATCAAGATGTTGTTTCAAAAGGTCAGTATCTAAACATGAGTCATATTACCGCTCATCACCTGCATTAAGATAAGACAGAATTGTATAAAAGAAGATCATTGATGAATAAATGGAATAATATTTTGTATTTATTCAGCAGAATAACTAAAAACAGGGTTTCGTCGTTGCGATGCGCGCAGCGACGAAACAATCCAGATAATACTGTCAATTTAATATACTTTCTGGATTGCTTCTCTTCGCTAGCAATGGCGATTTTATGAATAGTCACTGAGTAAATTTTTTCAACTCAGCAAGCATGCTCACTACGGGTGCTGTTTTAGCAAAATTAGATTGTAAATTATCCGTCCATTGACCGCTCTGTCTGTTTATTAATATAAATATTTTTTGATGAGTGTTTTGAGGATACATTGCGAGTATCCAATGGTCATTTAATGCAGCAAATTGTTTGCTTGCGATGATTTTTTTATTCATTTTTTCTGTCACGGTGAGTCGTGTTGTAAAAGGATCAATTTGAAAGAGCTGAATACCTTCCAAAATAACATCCTGCATTTCAGGATAAACCGTCCGAATGGCTTCAGGCGTAAAATCACTCTCAATGACGATATATCTTTTATTAAGTTGTTGATCAGCGTGTTGTGAAAAATGATTGAAATAAGGAGTCAGTGACCGTTGTGTTGTGTTGATTTGTGGTGGTTTAATTTTTAGTAGATCAAGAATGGTAGGCTGAATATCTAACAATGAGACAGCATGATTGCTTGCGCCTTGATTTAAAGTGGTCATACCATAAGCTTTGAACGCTAATAAAGTATGATACTGCGTTAAGCTTAACACATCTGTTCCATGCCCCACCGATTGATTGACCGCTTCATGTTCTAAACTATGCGGATAAAAGCGTGGCGCTCTTTCGTGAGCCTTGCTTGGCACATACAAATCTTCTTCAGTCATGCGATCGCCGGGTAATTCTAATGCCTCGCCATGATCGGATAGTAAAACGACAATCGCATGCTCTAGCAAATGTGCATTTTGTAGTAATACGAAGAAATCATGTAATTGCTGATCGACCTGTTCAATGCTCATTTCATAACGTGGAATGGCCGCATAATGACGTCCATCTAATCGCGCCCATAAATAGGGATAATGCGGTAGGCAAAAATGAACTGCTAAAAAAAGTGGTTTTGTTCTTGTGTGATATAAGGCTGACTTTATTAATTGTAAAAAACTATTAGGCTCATAAATGAAATAAGCTGGACGATTTGCATAGCTATAAGGAAACAACCATCGTCCTATTGTTGTATTGACAACTAAGTTAGACAAAGGAAAATCATTGAATGTGCCCAGTAAAAAATCATTGATACCCATAGGCGGCGTCACCATCCGATCAAACCCGTATTTTTCACCAATATTACTGAAACGGGTTTCATCTGTAGCGTAAATAGTTTCATAGCCTTTTTGTTTTAAAATCAAAGGAAGTGAGGTTGATAAATTAGCATGATCTTGTTTAGATAGATTTGTGCGAATACCGGTTGTATGTGGGTATTCTCCCGTTAAAATACTTGTCCAGGAGGGAAAAGTTCTTGCAAGTGGTGTGATAGCATTGCGTAGCACAAAAGATTGCGCTAAAAATTGATCGATGAATGGCGTGTTGATTGCATGACCAAAAAATCCTAAAAAATCCGGTCTCACTGAATCCATGCCAATGAGGATAACATTGGGCTCGGTGGTTGTAGCGGCGTCATTTGTAGGCAAGCTGTTATAATAGCCGTACCAACCACCCGCAAAAATACAACATGCAAGTAATAAGCGTCGTATCCACTGGCTATACAAAATGACAAATGTAATGCAGCATGAAAAAACAACCAGGCCTGATAACCAAATGATCAGAGCAATCTGTCTATTGAAAAGCATCATAGACAGTTCAGAAAATTTTGAATTAGGAAAAAAATATTGATTAGCGGCAAAAACAGATAATATGCCTAGCAGCCAAAGACCTATTGCAAAAAATATTTTTTGCCAATGCGTGATTTGAAAAAAGCTGGTGGTATAGCTCGCTGTCATCCAGATGAACGCGCAATAGATAAAATGTATTAATAATTCAGCAAAAACAAAATAGATAATACCGGGTAGCATAGCAATAGGCAGATCCAGATGATCTGTCATGAATGTATAATCTGAAAGATAAGTGCGATTGCATTGTATAAAAAAACTAATTTCTAACAATAGGAAGAAACCAGTTAATAATGCTAAATAAGAAAATATATTAGCAGAACGTTCTGTGGATATATTGTTCTTGGCGACCACCACCTTGATCATTAAGCCTGTCCATCATCTTCACTCACTGCATAAATACCAGGCACATTGCGTAAATGCTCCTCGTAATCCAATCCAAAACCAAATAAATATCGATCTTCAGTAGTGAGCCCTACAAAATCTGGTTCAAATTTGATACCCGGTTCACGTGCACGTTTTTTGCTAACTAACACGGCAGAGTATACTGCTTGCGCTTGTTGTTGTTTGCAGTAATCTAAAATGGCTGCTAATGTTAAGCCGCCATCCATAATATCATCAACGATTAGAACTGTGCGATCTTTTAAGCTCTGTCTTGGCTCAACCAGCCAATGTAGATCACCGCCACGCGTCGTACCACGGTAACGTGTTGCGTGGATATAATCGATTTCTAATGGAAAAGATAAACGTGTCACAAGATGGCCGACAGTAATTAATGCACCCGTCATGACACATAATACCAATGGACGGGTCGATTTTAATTGTTGTGTAATCGCAGTTGCCATGCGGTCTAGTGCAGTATTCACCGCTTTAAAATCATACAAACATTCTGAACGGTTCAATATCAATTGAATTTGATCGATGGTTTTCATATAGTAGCCTCATGCCTACGAATATCCCGACAGAACTACATACTATACGCGATTTTTTGCGTTATGCGACCAGTCGCTTCAACGAAGCTGGACTCCATTATGGACATGGAACTGACAATGCCTGGGATGAGGCGGCCTCGTTGATTTTACATACATTACACCTTCCCCATTCCATTCACCCTGCCGCCCTGGAAGCCGCCTTAGTGGAAGCTGAGCGCCATGCATTAATGGCGTTGATTGAAAAACGTATTAGCAGCCGAATACCTGCTGCCTATTTAATCCATGAAGCTTGGTTTGCCGATTTGCCATTTTATGTTGATGA
>Ga0155614_165_pt2 | contig 36483 bp, 36 predicted proteins | sample RifCSPhighO2_12_FD_107271 | JGI IMG/M metagenome (GOLD analysis project Ga0155614, IMG submission 107271) | Gammaproteobacteria bacterium RIFCSPHIGHO2_12_FULL_42_10
GTTTATTAACAATGTTACTAAGATAATATGACAACATTCCAATATATTCATGAATGGCAATATTACTGGTACTTAACCCCTCTAATGAAGGTAAATAATTTAAAAAATATTGGTTAGGCTGTAATATAATATATCCCATAGGGGCCGCTATAATTTTAGTATTAGTGTTATGAAAAGACGAATTAAAAGTATACATAGCACGTGGAATATGCCAGGCATTCGTTACTAAATATGCCACATCAATTCTATTGCTTTGCAAGATAGGCACCATTAAATTACCTTCATCTTTTGTTGTAGTGCTTTTATCTTCTTTCCATGCGGTAGGTATTTTGAAATAATCTCTCAGCTCCTGAAGCATTAAATCAGCCTCAGTGGGAGAAAATTTATCTAAATTACCTCCCGATACAATAATCGGCAGATGTGTTTTGTTGTATAGATAAGCAGCATAATGCAATCTAAATTGTGTGGCATCACTAAGAATATGGCCACTTCTATATTCGGGAGAAATTCCTTTACCTCCTCCTAGAACTATAATTGCACAGGAAGCTTTTTGTTTTGGAAATTGGTCTGTTTGTAACAAAGGATATTGATACTGTAATCGATCAATTAAAAATTGAGCAATGATAGGGGTGCTTAATAACCATAAACTCAAAAAAGAGATAGTCATTAAACATTTACCAAATCGTTTATAGTAGCGTAGAAAAAAAAATCCGCTTACGGCTAATAATAAATTGATATTTGGCGGTAACAACCAAATCTGAATAAAATATAACATATCATAAAACCACACGATTTAAAATTCCATTTACATTTTTATGTGCAATATAAATAAAATGATGAATTAAAACCAATTAATATAATTGTATAAAAAAACAACAGACTCTTAGTAAGAAATCTCATGAGATTATTCCTAAATATAAATGCTTCCGTGTTTACTTTAATCTTTTTATATCATTCACTCTATGCATTGTCATCCTTCGGTGTAAAAAACACCCCCAGGATGATCATGTGTATGAAATATGAAATTATTTATAAATTATTAATTAATATTATATATTTTTATATTTTTTATTTTATTTACTATAGGGGGTATTAATTGTGTATTAATTGATTTAATTTAATTAAATCATTAAGTTATAATAATAACAACTTGTGGAAAGATTCTGTATTTTAAACCCATTTTCTGTGGATAAGTCTGTTGAAAAAAATTAAGTTTTATTATTAATAGGTTAATAACAGCTTATTAGCTTTTGATACACATAGTTGTAGGGAAAATACCTCTTTTAAAGCTTTTCCTATAAAATGAGAGAACGTCTGATACGTTTCTTGAGATGATGTTGGTAAGGGTAATTAGTTTATGCAATTAAATACGTTAGAAGATTGGTTGGGCTATCTCTATACCCTTCACAACAAAGAAATTGATCTAGGCCTTGGTCGGGTAAAAGAGGTTGCTAGACGATTGGATTTACTCACATCGAATTGCCCCACCATTATAGTAGGCGGAACAAACGGCAAAGGTTCCACTGTGAAAGGGTTAGAAGCCATTTATCAGAAAGCCAATTATCGAGTAGGTGCTTTTACAACCCCATTTCTAATGAAACATAATGAACAAGTGCGTGTTTGTGGGCAATTAGCAAACGATAGCGAATTTTGCTCGGCATTTGAAAAAATTAACCAGGCAAGAGGCGATATCACCTTAACTATTTTTGAATTTAATACATTAGCCGTTTTGTTAATTTTTAAAAACAACTCGCTTGATGTATTAATTTTAGAGGTGGGTTTGGGCGGTCGTTTGGATGCTGTGAATATAATTGATGCAGATGTTTCTATTGTGACAAGTATTGCGCTTGATCATACGGATCGCTTAGGCGATACGCGTGAAAAAATCGCTTTCGAGAAAGCGGGTATTTTCCGTTCTAATCAACCTGCTATTTGCGGTGATACGGATCCACCTAACTCACTTGTGGATTATGCGAATCAACTGAATGCACCACTATATTGTCAGAATAATCATTTTACTTATTATGAAACTGGAAACCATTGGACCTGGCAATTTGGTACAACCAACTATCGCAATTTACCACTTACCTCGCTTTATTTACAGAATATGTCAACGGCTCTCGCGGCGATTACTTTATTGCAATCCATATTGCCTGTTGATGAAAATTCAATTAGAAGTGGATTAAATGACGTGGCACTCATCGGACGCTGTGAAGTCATTCCGGGACGAGTGACCATTATTTATGATGTTGCGCATAACCCAGCCGCTATTTTCTTACTCGTAAAGAAATTATGCGCTACCATCCCAATTAAGACAGATAGAACGGTTAGCAAGACGTACGCTCTCTTTTCTATGCTTGCCGATAAAGATATCGATAGCAGCATTCAAGTGATTAAAAATAAGATTGATCATTGGTATGTTGCACCTTTATTTACCAATCGGGCTGCGAGCAAAGAACGTTTAGAGGCGGCTTTTAGTGCGAATCAGATTCAAGCCGTGACAGTTGAATCTTCAGTTGATGCGGCGCTACAATCATTGGCGCAACTTGTTAAACCGGATGATTGTGTCGTGATATTTGGATCATTCCATACTGTCGCTGAAGCTTTAAAAGCACGTGAACACATTTCAATTTGATGTAGGCGTAAATAATCAACTGGCTTCCTAGACAAATAAATAGAAAGCGCCGTTGTTTCAATATCTCTTTCTGAATATTTTTTCTCTGTTAAAAGAGAAAGATAGCTTTTTCTAGAGTGTCCAACCAATAAGCGCACCCCTAATTTTGAAAAATGCTCTATTTCTCTAATCACAGCGAACGATTGTTCTGCCATTTTGCCAAATCCAACACCGGGATCAAAGATGATTCTGTGACGCGCAATTCCTCGTTTTTCTAATTCATTAAGTCGATTTTCGCCCCATTCATAAACTAAACGAATCACATCTTCATGACGCGGTAAAACACAGTTTCGTCGTTCCGGAATATTTAAGTGGTGCATGACAACAAAATCACATTGAGATTGTACAATGATGTCTTGCATCCGCAGATCATCTAAACCAGAAACATCGTTGATCCAATCGACACCGTAATGTAGGGCTTTTTCTGCAACATCTGCGTGTCGTGTATCTACGCTAATCTTTGGCATCAAAGAAAATGATTTTTTGATAAGGTATATCTCATGAAGAATAGGTTCTAATCGCGCCCATTCTGTTTGCGAATCGATTGGTTCTGCAGTGGGGCTGGTAGATTCTGCACCAAAATCTAATATGGATGCGCCATCTAAAATGAGCTGTTTTGCTTGTGCGATAGCATACTCAGTATTGAGATACTTGCCGCCATCAGAAAAAGAATCTGGGGTAACGTTAATTGTACCGATGAGCTCTGGGGTATCGATTCGGTGATAAATTTGGTGCGTTTGTAGAGGCGCATTTTTTGAGAAACGAGAGCCCCATTTTTCCACATGCTCTGCTGCTGTTTTGCCTTGCCATATGAAAAAAGGCGCAATGTCAGCTAATGGCCACAATGCAAAAGGACGATTGAACAGCTCTTTTTGTGGAATGGTTAAATGATCGCTCGTTATTTGTAGCTCATCCCACGCCAAAATATCAATATCAATCATACGCGGCGACCAACGTTCTTTATTTTGATTTCTACCCAGATGAATTTCAATGCGTTTTAGCTGCCCCAGTAATTCAGCAGGTGCGAGGGATGTCTCAATTGCAATCGCTGTGTTGATGTAGGCCATATTCCAGTGATCTGGCGCATGATCGGGTAGTAAAGCCTCTGAGACATAGAGAGGCGCTACGCGTATCACTGTGACGCCTGGAATGACTCTGATGTGTTGCAAAGCTCGTCGTAAATAGGAAAGCTTATCGCCGATGTTTGATCCGAGGCCGAGTATGATCATGAGGAACTCTGTTGAAATTTCATTTAAATTTATTTGTTTGCCAAAGGTAATTCACGAGCCGTAAGAAATTTCTCTGATTTTAATGCCCGCTTGACCGAGCTTATTATATTGCATATGATTTTTTGCGCCCGCTGAGGAAAATGAGGATTTTAAACAATTATGAGCAAACATACAATTATTTGGTTACATGGACTGGGTGCAAGCGGCGATGACTTTGTATCGCTTCCAGATGCGCTTAAGTTGCCACCAGAAATGGACATGCGATTTGTTTTTCCAAATGCACCGATGATGCCCGTTACGCTCAATCAAGGATACACAATGCGGGCTTGGTTTGATGTTTATGGGCTCTCAGCAGAATCAAAAATTGATGTAGCAGGCATTCTGCGTTCATGTGATTTTATTAATCAGCTTGTAGATACAGAGATTGCAAGAGGCGTGCCATCCCACCGAATTTTGTTAGGTGGTTTTTCGCAAGGCGCTGCAATGGCGCTTGTGGCAGGACTGACTTTTAAAAAGCAGTTAGGCGGTGTGATTGCACTTTCGGGTTTTTTACCCATGGCACGCGAGGTATTTGAAACAGCGAGTGCTGTTAATCGTTCCGCACCCATTTTTTTAGCGCATGGAAAAGCAGATTCTGTTGTTGTCTACACATTAGGCGAAATGACATATGAAGCGCTTTTGAAAGCAGGATACTCTGTTTCTTGGCACGCTTATGAAAGCATGCCGCATACGGTATCAGATAAAGAAATATTAGATATCAGTCAATGGATGAAAAACCTTCTAGGTTAGCTCATGAGGACTGAGATACCGCCGGAGATTAATTGTTCGTTGCCGGTACTACTGCTACCTTGCATGCGCGTCCACTCCGCGAGGAAGGCAATTTCTGGCATCAGATAATATTGCAGACCAAGGCCAGTAAAGAGGCCCGTTGCGCTATGGCTTGAGCCGCCAACGCTAACTGAATTTGCAGATGTAGAATCTGTGATAGATAAGTGGGAAACGATGTGGCCTACCCCAACTTTAGCAAACGCTTCAAGCCCAGAATCAATAATCGGGACAATGCCTTTTGCGGCCGCATCGTAGGAATAGTAAGTTGAGTTGCCGATTTTTGTGTCACTTGAAGAAATTTTCCACGGCCCATTTGGATAGCGCGTATAACCTATTTCTATGCCTAAGAACGGCATAAATTTGTATCCGACATTAGCATTGGCGCCAAGACCCGATCCACTGACGCTGACATTGTTCGGTGTATCTTGATTGTTGAGCGTGGCGGACCCCACATCGGCTTCAAAATACCAACCATATGGAAGAGATTGCATAGCCCAGGTGAATGTTGTGGGTAACAAAACAGCAAGTCCTACCAGCGTAGAGCGAAGTATATTTTTGTACTGCACAAACAGTCTCCTTAAAATAGCAGTGATATCATTTTCGTTACAGCAATTCCCGCTAACTAGTTGCCTTGGGTGTTATTCCGCACAATGGCTCGTCGGCCGCAGGCCTCCTGCGCTTGACTTCTTGCTACATAACACCCAAGGCAACTAGTTAGCGGGAATTGCTGTTTTCGTTAGTATATACTTGTGTCACGTCTGCGCAAGTAGTAGGAATGTTTTGTGCGTGGCCGCTACCCTTGCAATAAGGCGATATCTGCGACTTGTAAAAATAACTCTCGTAATTGTGCTAGCAACAATAAACGATTTTCGCGTTTTAGCGGATCGTCCGTCATGACCATGACCTGATCAAAAAAGTGATTGATGGGTTGATTGAGCTCTGCTAATTGCAGCAAAATTTGATCATATTGTTTTTTGGCATATAATTTTAGAACGATTGAGCTTTTTATTTTTAATTGCTCAGCTAAATCTCTCTCAGCGTCATTCTCAAAATAAAGAGGATTGATGGTGGATGCAGTCATAGCCTGTTTTTGTTGGTTTAAGAGGTGGCTGATGCGTTTATTTGCTGCGCTTAATTCTTTTGCTTCATTCAGTCGCATAAATTGCTGGACCGCTTGAATGCGTTGATTGATGTCTTGAAAATGTGTTGATTCACGTGCGATGACGGACATAAAGATATCGTTTGTAATGCCTTGCTCAAGATACCAGTGACGCAAACGTTCACGTATAAAATCAAACACAGCTTGTACGACTGTTTTGTTGATCAATAACGAAGCATAGGATGCTGCTGAAAATTTTAGCATGTCTTCCAAATCAAGATCTATTTTCTGTTCAATGAGAATGCGCAGCAATCCCAATGCAGTCCGTCTCAATCCGTATGGGTCTTTATCGCCCGTTGGAAGACGATTCATGCCTATGGTGCCAACTAGGGAATCGATGCGATCAGCGATTCCTATTATTTTCCCCATTTCATGCGCGGGCAATATATCGCCAGCAAATCGTGGATAATAGTGTTCTTCAATTGCCTGCGCGATTTCCGGTAATTCGCCATTAAGGCGAGCATATTGGCCGCCCATGATGCCTTGTAGTTCTGGAAATTCATTGACCATGCTAGTTGTGAGGTCGGTTTTACAAAGCAGCGCGGCACGTGCCGCTTGTTTATCATTTATTTTACTTACAGAAGCAATATGTGCAGAAAGCGTGCTGATGCGCTCTGCTTTATCGAACAACGATCCCAATTTTTCTTGAAAAACCACTCCTTTGAGTGGCGTGAGTCGTTCCTCAAGGCTGAGCTTTTGATCTTCTCTGTAAAAGAAATCAGCATCCTTGAGTCGGGCACGCAGTACGCGTTCATAACCATGAATGGTGTGCTGTTCGTCGCGACTTTTAATGTTGCTGATGACAACAAATTGCGGCAGAAGCTGATTGTTTTTATCTAGAATAGGAAAATAACGTTGGTGATTTTGCATGGCGGTGATTAAGACGCTGCTTGGTAAGTTTAAAAAATCAACATCAAACGATCCTAATAAGGCAGAAGGCCATTCGACCAGTCCTGTGACTTCATTTAACAATGATGTATCCATCAATACATGATTGGGGTTAGCGATTTTCTCTGCCGATAAGCGTATTTTTTCTCGTCTTTTTTCAAAGCTTACGATGACATAATGCTCTGCAAGAACAGTTTCATACTCGGATTCAGAAGTTAGCTTGATTGCAGCGGGTGCATGGAAACGATGTCCATAGAGCAGGTCGCAAGTCGGATAGCCAAAAACATCAGCGTGGAGATTGAGTTGATTATACATGATGAAAATAGCATGGATGGGGCGCACAAAGGGTTGACTACCCTCACCCCATCGCATGCGTTTTTTTATAGGCAAAACAAGAAGTGCTTGTTGAACGAGAATGGGCAATGCTTGATTGATAGATTGACCGGGAATCGTTTTTTTAAATACCAACCATTCGCTCTCAGACGTTTGTAGCTTAGAAAGCGCTTCGTAGGTTAATCCACATGATTTTGCAAAACCAATCGCAGCGGGAGTTGGACTGCCTTTTTCATCAACCGCTGTTTTTTTACTAGGACCCTTGCGTTCGCTCAAACTGTCTTTAGACTGACTGGTAAGCTTTTTAATAAGTATAGCAAGACGGCGAGGCGTTGAGAAAATGTGGGTGCTGTCAAAAGTGAATGCTTCTTTATTTAGAGAGGTTTCGATGAGCTCACAAAAATCTTTCGCCAATTGTAATGATGATTTTGGTGGCAGCTCTTCTGTTAAAATTTCAATGAGACAATCGGCTGTGTTATGTGGGAGCATGTGTGTTTTCTTTTAATAGCGGAAAACCAAGTTGTTCGCGAGCTTGATAGTAATTTTCTGCGACAGCTTTGGCTAGCTTTCTAATTTTTAATATGTGATGTTGTCGCAGAGTGACTGATAGCGCTTTTCTGGCATCTAACAAATTAAAGGTATGTGATGCTTTCAAGACCATCTCGTAAGCGGGTATTGGAAGATTCGCTTCAATTAAACGCAAACTTTCTGTTTCGTAAAAATAAAAATGATCAAAGAGTGTTTTGATGTCTGCCATTTCAAAATAATATTGCGACATTTCAACTTCCATCTGGTGGTAAATGTCGCCATAGGTGATGAGGCCATTTGGCCCTTCATGCCAGGCAAGATCATAAACATTGTCTACCCCCTGAAGCGACATAGCCAATCGTTCTAGTCCATAAGTAATCTCACCGGTGATGGGTTTGCATTCTAGGCCACCTACCTGTTGAAAATAGGTAAATTGCGTCACTTCCATGCCATTTAACCACACTTCCCATCCTAAGCCCCACGCACCTAATGTGGGAGCTTCCCAGTCGTCTTCAACAAAACGAATATCATCGATTAGTGTATCAACACCCAGCATTTTCAATGAATCTAGATAGAGCGCCTGAATGTTTAGTGGAGATGGCTTCAGAATTACTTGAAATTGATGGTGTCGCCCAACGCGATTTGGATTATCGCCGTACCGACCATCTGTTGGTCTGCGACTAGGTTGCACATAAGCTGCATGCCAGGGCTCAGGGCCAATTGCCCGTAAAAAACTAGCTGTGTGAAAGGTGCCTGCGCCCACTTCCATATCAAGCGGTTGCATATAGACACAACCTTGCTTACCCCAATAGGTTTGCAAGGTTTGCATAATGTTTTGTAAGGTATTTTTCATGAGATAAATAATAACAGTGAAACATTGATATTGCGAGATGATGGTAGCGCGATCGTTTTTGCATCCAGCTATTGTCATTCCCGCCTACGCGGGAATGACACACCAAAAGATAGGTGTCAGCGGCGTTTGCTGAATAGGGATAGATGAGATAGTATTTAAGTGACTCACTTAATATTATTACCTCGATGAGGATGAATATATGCAACAGAAAATTCTTTCTACGTTGATTGCGCTGATGTTTTTTTCTCTCCCTCAAGTGAGCATGGCAGATACTTGTCCTAGCGTGGATGATATTAAACATAAAACATTCAGTGGACACTGGAAGGCTTATGATAGTGACACCGATAAGGTGCTTGCACCCGATCGTTTGGCGGATGCAATTGCTGCAATTGACCGCTTTGCGCTGGTTGAGTGGACAGATACGAAACAACATGTCGGTATGATTCACTGTTATTACCGCGATAAACATGGCTCTAACCTGGAAGCTTATTTTGCAACGGAGCATTTTAAGCCAAATAATACAAATAAAGCATGGTACGCTGTGACAGGTTATATGCATTGTGCTGATGGTAGAGAGCAATGCCTCTTTGGAAGCCCGAGCCCCGTCGTTCAAGTGGCGCGAGAGGCTGCGTCTTCTAAGAGTCAGGCGTTGCCTGTGAAGAGTAACTCATAGTGGTGTAGTCATGCAGTAGCTTTCTGGATTGCTTCGGCATGAAAAACACGCCTCGCAATGACGAATTCTGCGCAAAAAAAACGATTTATTTACTAACTCACCTTACGCCTCTGGATGACAGCGCGTAAGGTGAGTTAGTAATGCCCTTTGCTAGTGATGATCGTGTTTTGGATGATCAAGGTATCTCTCTATGCAACATGCACTCATTAAAGCACTATCGCAGCAGGTCATTCAGCAAGAAGTTGCAATGACGCTACTTGGCTCTGCATTGTTTCAAAATATTCCTTCACGATTACAAAACAAACATAGTCCGCGCGGACGTTTTTTGTTTGTGGGTCCTGGTTTCTCTGGCCGCAAGACCGCAGCGAGCGCTTTGGCGGAGCAGTTATTTGAGCAGCAGGCCGCCTATTATATTGCGAGATCTCTCCCTCACTATGTTCATTTGACGGATATAAAATTACAGTGTCAGGTCAGTCAGCAATATTATTCTATGCAGTCGGCTATTCAAAAAACGCCCCATGCTATTTTTTTGTTTGATGAGATTGAGAATTTATCACCTACTCTGCTCCATGAGTTTTCAGCGATACTCAGCACGGGCTTCTTCTTTGACGAACAGTGTATGACTTATGATTTTCGTCGTGCCATTATGATTTTTACAACGTCAATTGGAGCGGCGCATCTCGCATCATTTGGGGGTTCTAACATCCCCAGGGAAGATAGCGATGCAACTTATCTAACAAAGTTGTTAATGCAAGCTCAAAAAATAACCGAAGATAACACATCATTAGATATCGCAAATCAAATCACTGAAAAAATGATGCCAGATATTTTAAAGGTTTTTCCTAGCTGTTTTTGTAGGGAAGTAGATGTCATTCCTTTTTTTTCATTGGATCAGGATGCCATCTCAAAAGTTATTCGAAAAAAGTTAACATACCTAGATGAGATGTTGCGTGCGCAGTATGAGGTAACGCTTAGTTTTGCACCGATGGTAGTGCGTTTTTTATCGCAACAAATGGCAATCAAGCACGTGTTTGACTATCAGTATACTCATCCGGAAAGAATTTTTTCTCAAATTTATACCGCTATAGAGCAAGCACTGCTCACAAAACCACCCAAAGAAAATGCTGAGAAGCCACAGCAATTGTTTTTACAGATACAGGAAGGTGGACGAGGGTTGCAGTGTGATTGGCTAGTCATTGCAGTCAGCTAATCGTTAACCTTATATCATTCTCTTCAAAAGGTCGTCTTTGCGAATAAATTGATGATACAGCGCTGCTAAAAAATGCATTGAAATCAGCGCAATCAGAATGAGTGCAATGGTACCATGCAAATCAAATAACATAGAGATAAATGCCTTATTGCCATGAATAGGCAAAGCAATTTCCCATTTTCCCAGATGCGGTGGCTTGCCGGCAGCAGAGGCACCCATCCAGCCTGCAAGTGGCATTAGAATTAAAAATGCATAAAGCGAAAATTGTACTGTTTTCTCTGCTAGTTTTTCCCAGCCCGCTGTATTAGGTAGTGCAATGGGCTTTGTGTTAAAGAGCGTCCAAATGAGCCGCAATAGCATGATGGATAAAATGATAACACCCGTAACTTTATGAATATTATAGGTTAATGGCTGTATACCTTTAGAAAAGTCATCTAGAAAATAGCCGAAGATTAGCATGGAGATGGCTAATAATGCGACGAGCCAGTGAAAGAATTTTGCGATGATTCCATAAGTCTTGGGTGTATTTCTCAGGGACATATTAGGCCTATCGTTGTTGCCGCCCTAGTTTAAACTGAGGGCGGCTAACAATTGATGATTATTTTGAAGCGTCGTAAGTGTATTTGACAGTGGTACCGCACGCAGTTATATTTGTGAATTTTGTATTGGATGACAATCGCGCTTTAACAATGGTGCAAACAGCAAGGTTAGTTGGTATGGTTACGGTGTAGGTTGCTCCAGCCATATTAGAGACGACAATCGGCAAACCTCCAACAGGGGAGAGTAGATTGTTGGCGCCCACTACGCTGGTTAATTGTGTAGTAGTAATGCCTGTGTACGAACCAACTGATGCTTGTAAGCTATCCATGCCAGCTGCAATAGCTTGTATCTCTTCCATAACAGAGTTTGCTTGCTGGGCGGTTGTGGCAGATTGGTAGTAGCGGATAGACAGTACGATAATAATCGACGCGATTGCTAAAACCAGCAAAACCTCAAGTAAGGTGATGCCTTGCTGTTTTTTGAATAGTTGTTCCATCAACATATCTCCTTTGTTATTTGTTATATAAAGCCATCACACAAACTTCAGTATTCATTATGTTACCTTTTGCACGGCATTGGCAAGCGTGTTTTGTTTAAATCGTTTCTTTTTTGACTATGCTGTATGATTGTCTTAATTAGTACAAATATGGTACTGTATCGCTCGTGCTAGCCCGGATATTTCATCATATAGCGTAACGAGGGCGTGAAAATGGCTTGTCTGCAAGGCGCAAGAAGAAAAATGGCTGGGAGCATATTGTATATATGCGACCAGTCATTTTTCTTCTTGCAACGCAGCAGACAAGCCATTTTCACGTCCGCAGGTGCTATATGATGAAATATCCGGGCTAGACCATGGGATGAATCGCATGATTCGTATTAGTAAAATGACTGATTATGCCATCTTGGTGATGGGGGCGCTTGCAAAGCGCCCTGAGGCTATTTTAAGCGCTGCATCGCTCGCTTCTACCTTGCGCCTTAGCGTGCCTACGGTGAGTAAAATTTTAAAAACACTCTTATTGGCTGATTTGGTTAAGGCAATGCGCGGCTCAGAAGGCGGGTATTGTTTATCGCAACCCGCAGCTTCTATTACGATTGCTCGTGTTGTTGCTGCAATGGAAGGTGATCTTGCGGTGACAGAATGCTGTGAAAGCAGCAGATTATGCACGATCGATTCCTTTTGTGCCCTGAAAGAAAATTGGAAAAAAATTAATAAAATGCTGAATGTTGTTCTATCAAAATGGACCATTCAGGATATGTTGAAGCCATTGTAGAGCAGACTGATGACGAATGAATTTGTACAAGCAGTGATCGATAAAAACTATCCTTATGGTTTTGTTACGTCTATTGAGTCAGATACTCTCCCGCCCGGCTTAAACGAATCCGTGATTCGTCAGATTTCTGCCAAAAAAAATGAACCCGCTTTTATGTTAGCGTGGCGTCTTAAAGCCTTTGAATATTGGCAGACGTTGACGCCTCCTAAGTGGGCGCATTTAAAAATTCCTGCGATTGATTATCAAAGTATGAGTTATTATGCTGCTCCGAAATCAAAGAAAACCGTCAATAGTATCGAGGAGGTTGATCCTGCGCTACTAGAAACTTACAAAAAGCTTGGCATTCCTTTGCACGAGCAGGGTCGATTGGCAGGCGTTGCGGTGGATGCTGTTTTTGATAGTGTTTCTGTCGCAACCACCTTTAAAGAAAAATTAAGAGAAGCCGGCGTTATTTTTTGCTCATTTTCTGAAGCGGCAGTTTTGCATTCAGAACTGGTTGAAAAATACTTAGGCACGGTTGTGTCTTACCAAGATAATTTTTTTGCTGCCTTAAATGCCGCTGTATTTAGTGATGGTTCGTTTGTGTATGTGCCAAGTGGCGTGCGTTGTCCGATGGAATTATCGACCTACTTTCGCATTAATGAGGCAAAGAGTGGCCAGTTTGAGCGTACTTTAATTGTAGCAGAAGCGGGTAGCCATGTTAGCTATTTAGAAGGGTGCACCGCACCAATGCGGGATGAGAATCAATTGCATGCTGCGGTGGTTGAGTTGATTGCGCTTGATCGTGCTGAAATTAAATATTCTACTGTACAAAACTGGTATCCGGGCGATCAAGATGGGCGAGGCGGCATCTTTAATTTTGTAACAAAGCGCGGCGCTTGTCGCGGCGCACATTCTAAAATTTCTTGGACGCAAATTGAAACGGGATCTGCTATTACTTGGAAATATCCTAGTGTGATTTTGCAAGGCGATCATTCAACTGGGGCATTTTATTCGGTTGCACTAACCAATCATCATCAGCAGGCAGATACAGGCACGAAGATGGTTCATATTGGGAAGCATACGCGTAGCACCATTATCTCTAAAGGCATTTCAGCGGGTCGTGGAAAGAACACGTATCGAGGGTTAGTGCGTGTCGCGCCACGTGCGAGCGGTGCGCGTAATTACACACAATGTGATTCCTTATTGCTGAGCGATACAAGCAGCGCCAATACTTTTCCCTATATTGAAGTTAAAAATAAAGACACTCTGGTGGAACACGAAGCTTCTACCTCAAAGATTAGCGAAGATCAGTTATTTTACTGCAGACAGCGCGGATTGAATGTTGAAGATTCGATTTCAATGATTGTGAATGGTTTTTGCAAGCAAATTTTTAAAGAATTACCAATGGAGTTTGCTGTAGAGGCGCAAAAATTACTTGAGGTGAGCTTGGAAGGGAGTGTGGGGTAGCGCTGTGTGGCAATATGCCGCTATGACTTGGGGATGCGAATTTGTTTGCGTCATGCCACTGGCATGACATGCTTATGAAATCGCATTTTGAAGCATAATGGGTATACGACAAGAGGTGTATATGTTAGCGATTAAAAATTTAGAAGTGAGTATCAAAGACCAGCAGAAGCAGATTAAACCCATTTTACAGGGCGTTGATCTCACCCTTTCAAAAGGCAAGGTGGCTGCCATCATGGGCCCCAATGGGTCAGGAAAAAGTACCTTGGCAAATGTGCTTGTTGGTCGTGATGGTTATCGTATAACAAATGGTTCCGTGTTATTGCATAATGAAGATCTGTTGTCGGTTTTGCCGGAAGAGCGTGCCGCAATAGGGTTGTTTCTCGCGTTTCAATATCCTGTAGAAATTCCAGGCGTGAATAATATGTATTTTATTCGCACGGCATTGAATAGCCTGAGAAAAAAACAAGGACAGTCGCCGCTTGATGCGGGTGATTTTTTGATGTTCCTCAAACAGAAGCTGCATCAGTTTGGTTTTGATGAATCGCTTTTAAAACGAGCTGTCAATGAAGGTTTCTCAGGCGGTGAGAAAAAACGTAATGAAATATTGCAGATGCTGATATTGGAGCCTAGTTTTATTATTTTAGATGAAATTGATTCTGGTCTTGATATTGATGCGCTTCAAATGATTTCAAAAGCAGTGAATAGTTTGCGCGATGCTAACCGCAGTATTTTAATGATCACACATTACCAACGTTTATTGGATTATATTGAGCCTGATGTGGTGCATGTGATGGCGAATGGAAAAATAATCGAGACAGGCGATAAGATGCTTGCACATCGGTTAGAGAAAGAAGGATATGGTTGGCTGCAAGATGCATAACTCACTTACTCAAAATCGCTGGGAAGCTTTTCTTGCACATGGATTGCCTAATCGATCAAATGAGCGGTTTAAATATCATGATTTCTCGTTTCTTTTGAAAAGTGCATTGGCGAATGCAACACGTTTAGATGAGACAGCGGCATTGCGTGAATGTGTGGATGCACATCGATTACGGGAGAAACCCAGTATTTTGTTGGTGTTGGTGAATGGTTATTTTGTTCCGGCTTTATCGGATTTAGAACGCATACCTGATGATGCGATCGTAACCTGTATTCATGAAGCGCGGACTTTATATCCTGATTGGGTAGAACAATATGGATCGCTTCCGATTGATCAAACAAAATATCCTTTTGCCGAGTTAAATGCACAGTCTTACAGTGATGGTTTGTTTATTTATTTAAAAGCAGGATGCAACTTAACAGATCCAATACATTTGTTATCGATCGGCATGAATACAGAAGCTTTTATTGCTCAACCACACCATATCATTGTACTTGATATAGCGAGTCGGCTGACGTTAATTGAAGAGTACGTCTCGCTGCATGATGCTGTCAGTTGCCTGACTAATGTCCTGATGAATGTTGTATTAAAAGAAAAAACTTTCTTTAATCATTGTAAAATTCAAAATGAACAGTCATCCGCTTTGCATTGTTCAAATACTTTTATTAAACAGAAAAAAGATAGCCAATCCGTCTTGACGCATTTCTCTAAAGGCGGGGTGTTTTCTCGAGAAGACTGGATGGTGCTATTGGAAGAGATGGGGGCATCGTGCATGACGGCGGGACTGTATCACGCAAAGCGCAATCATCAGTCCGTTGCACATTATGTGGATATCAAGCATGCAGCACCTGCCTGCCGAAGTGACATGTTATACAAAGGTATTGCAGATAAAAAATCTCGCGCTATTTTTGATGGTCGATTATCAGTCGATGAATGTGCCTCTAAAACAGTCGCCACACAAACCAACCGGCATTTGCTTTTATCAAAAGATGCAGAAGCTTATTCAAAACCATCGCTTGAAATTAATGCACAAGATGTTTCATGTAAACATGGCGCAACAACGGGGCATCTTGATTCAGAAGTCTTATTGTATTTGCGTTCGCGTGGTATTTCTTATCAAGAAGCGATCGAAATATTTTTGAGTGGTTTTTCTGAAGAAGTGATTCAGCGCGTCATGGATCCTGCTGTGCGGGCACATGTAAGAGAGGCAATGAGCGTTGTGAGCGAATAATAATATGAATCAATATCGAGATGATTTTCCAATATTAAAGTGTATGAATCGAGGCAAGCCCATGGTCTATCTTGATTCTGCCGCATCAACACAAAAGCCGCGTGCTGTTGTGGATGCAATGTCGCATTTCTATTATAACGATTATGCCAACATTCATCGCGGTATTTACGAATTAAGTGAGCGTGCCACGCGTATTTTTGAAAGCGCTCGAGAAGATGTAAGGCGATTCATTAACGCAAGACATATAGAAGAAATTATATTCGTGCGTGGCACAACAGAAGCGATTAATTTAGTTGCAGAAAGTTATGGGCGTACGCATTTTAAAACAGGCGATGAAGTGATCGTCAGCGCGATGGAGCATCACGCAAATATTGTGCCTTGGGTGATGCGCGACTTGCATCTTAAAGTCATCCCGCTTTTGGAGTCAGGCGAATGTGATCAGGCAGCCTATCGACAATTGTTTACATCAAAAACAAAATTGGTAGCACTGACGCATGTTTCAAACGTACTGGGTACCATTAATCCTGTGCGCGAGATGATACAAATTGCGCATGCGCACGGCGTGCCCGTGCTTGTAGATGGCGCACAAGCAGTGCCACATTTTGCTGTCGATGTAGCAGCACTTGATTGCGATTTTTATGCGTTCTCAGGACACAAAATGTATGGTCCGACGGGTACTGGCGTGCTATACGGCAAGCGAGCACATTTAGATGCGATGCCGCCTTATCAAGGCGGCGGCGATATGATTGAAACCGTGTCATTCGATAAAGTCACTTTTGCAAAAACACCCAATAAATTTGAAGCGGGTACGCCTGATATTGCAGGCGTTGTCGGTCTTTCTGCTGCGATTGGGTACTTAGAAAAGATCGGCATGTCATCTATTGCAGCGCACGATGCTGTGCTTTTAGCTGATGCTGAAAAAAAATTAAGCACGATTGCTGGTGTGCGTATAATAGGATGTGCAACCAAGAAAGTAGGCGTTATTTCATTCGTGATTGAAGGTGTGCATCCACATGATGTTGGAACGGTATTGGACCATGCGGGTGTCATGGTGCGCGCAGGGCATCATTGTGCAATGCCTTTGATGAAAAGACTGGGTGTGCATGCGACTGTACGTGCTTCATTTGGTATTTATAACGATATAGCCGAAGTAGACGCGCTAATAGCAGCTATAGAAACAGCGCAGAAAATGTTTGCTGGCCGCTGTTTACATGAGAGTGCGTAGGAAAGCATCATGTCATTAGAAGAATTATACCAAGATATCATTGTAGACCATGGTAAGTCACCACGAAATAGTGGTGTGCTGTCTGCTGCAACGCATCAGAAGGTCGGTCATAATCCGCTTTGCGGCGATAAATTAGTGTTGTATTTGATTGTACAAGATGACGTCATCCAAGATGCACGCTTTGAAGGAGTGGGATGTGCTATCTCTGTCGCGTCCGCTTCTTTGATGATAGAAACTATTAAAGGCAAAACAACACAAGCTGTTGCTACCCTGTTTAGTCAGTTTCATTTACTAGTAACAGAAGGCAAAGCGCCCAACCAAGCGCTAGGTAAGTTGTTGGCGTTCAGCGGTGTTTATCATTTTCCCATTCGTGTTAAATGCGCAACGCTTGCGTGGCATACCTTAAACGTTGCATTAGAAGAAAATAGCAGAAGAAAACAGCGGAGTGAAGTAAGCGAATGAATCCTAATATTACGGTGACTGCAGATGCGCTTTCACATATCGAAAAAATCATCACTAAAGCGCTTTGTTTGGGTTTGCGTTTGTCTGTTAAAAAAACAGGGTGTTCTGGCTATGCCTATTCATTTGAACGTGTAGAAACAGTGAATGAAAAAGATTTTTTGCTCGAGCTTGCACCGCTTGTCAAAATTTACATTGATAGTGCATGGTTGACTTGGTTTGATGGATTAAAAATCGATTTTGTTGAAGAAATAAAAATGGGTTTAAAACAAAAGCGTTTGACGTTTATTAATACGAAAGAAAGTGCAAGATGTGGTTGTGGCGAAAGCTTTCAGATGAATGGAGGCTAGCATGTTAGGCAAACAAGCATTAGATGTAAAACGTGAGATAGAGGTCACCCTCATTCCATCGGGTGCTAAAGTCATGCTACAAGAAGGCACGCAAGTGTTTGTGACGCAGGCGTTAGGCAATGCTTACACTGTGTATGTGAATGGCAATTTAGTACGTGTTGCAGGCAAAGATGGTGATGCATTAGGACTCGTCATTTTGGCAGAAGCAGATGTGAATGCCTGTGCTGGTACAGTAGAAGAGAAAATTTGGAAGCAGCTCAAGACTTGTTTTGATCCTGAAATTCCAGTCAATATTGTTGATCTTGGTTTGGTGTATCATGTTGTTGTGCAAGAAGAGCCCGATGCTTGTCGTGCTGAAATCGTGATGACGCTCACTGCGGCAGGCTGCGGTATGGGGCCTGTGCTTGTTGGTGAGATAGAAGAAAAAGTACGCACGATCGCAGGTGTGACAGAAGTAAAAGTAGAGCTAACTTTTGATCCGCCCTGGGATCGAGAAAGGATCAGTGATGAAGCAAAACTACAATTAGGGTTGATGTAGGGTCTGTTGATTATTATTTAATTTATTCGGAGGCGTGATGAGTATACAAGATATTATCAAACAACAAATTAGTGAAAATCCCGTTATATTGTATATGAAGGGAAGCGTAGAGTTGCCAAAGTGTGGATTTTCATCACGTGCCGTGAATCTCCTGAAAGCGTGCGGTGTCGCCTTTGCTGCGATTGATGTACTGCAAGATGAAGCGATTCGACAGGGAATCAAAATTTATTCAAATTGGCCCACTATTCCACAACTTTACATTAATGGCGATTTTATTGGCGGCAGCGATATCATGGATGAAATGGCTGAAACGGGCGAATTACAACAGTTGATTGATGCGATTGCATAGCCGCATTTACTTGTAAGACAATATATGGTCATGTAATATGACTATATAAATCGACTGGATTATGGAGGCGCTATGTCTCAATTTAACATTCATATCGCTAAAGCACGTTTTTCTGAGTTAATACAGAAAGCCTTGCTAGGCGAAGAAGTGATTATCGCGAAAGATAACAAACCAATTGCTAAAATTGTTCCTTTTAAACTTTCCAAAAGTAAGCGTCGTTTGGGATTGGCGAAAGGTTTAGTTGAGATTTCCGCTAATTTTAATGAATTTTTGGAAGACTTTAAGGACTATTAAAATGAAAGTGCTGCTAGATACACAAGCATTTTTATGGTTGAGCGTAGACTCAGCGTTTCTCAGCAAAAAATCGAAGAAAGTATTTTTAGAGGAAAAAAATGATTTATATTTGAGTCTTGCGTCTGTTTGGGAAATGTCAATTAAAACAAGTATTGGTAAGCTAAAAGTGCCTGGTAGTGTGGAAGCATTTGTTCTAACACAATTACATGAAAATTCTATTTTACAATTACCCATTCACTTTCGCCATGTTGCACGTGTAGAGGATTTGCCATTTTGTCATCGCGATCCATTTGATCGTTTGTTGATATCGCAGGCTTTAGAAGAAAAAATGGCTATTTTGAGCAACGATGCTGTTTTCGATAAGTATGCAGTTGATCGAATATGGTAGTGCGTTTTTCTATAAGTATAAAATATGCCTATCACGTTATTTAATATAACAAATTTTAGAAATTTGTCAGCTGTTTCTCTCTCCGCTGTTTCCCCTGGGTGCAATATTATTCATGGGATGAATGGTAGCGGCAAAACGAGCATGCTTGAGGCAATACATACGTTAGGATTGGGCCGATCGTTTCGCAGTAGTGCAACGCGCGAATTAATTCGTCAACAAACAGATAAATTTACATTATTCGCGCAAGTATTACGCAATAAAACACATCATAATACAACCATTGGTATTGAACGTACTGAGTTGGGTGCGCTGAGATGGCGTGTTGATGAAAAAGAAGTGTCGGCAGCGGCTGATGTGGTGTCCATTTTGCCCATGCGCATTATCAATTCGCATTCCCATGATTTGATCGAGCTAGGACCCAATTTTCGTAGAAAATTTTTAGATTGGGGTTTATTTTACCAATTCGATGATTTCTTGCCCTGCTTTAAGCGATTTGAAATGTCGCTTAAACAGAGAAATACCCTATTGCGTGAAAAAAAATTCGCAAAGACATGTTTTGACGGCCTTTATGAGCGGGAATTAGACAGCTGGACAGAGGTGCTAGCGAAGCAAGCGGCAGAATTAACGCAGTTTAGACGACAATATGTGAAATTGCTCCTACCTTTCTTGATGAATGCCATTGAAATGCTCTCGGTCATTCCGCAAGCTCAAATTAAATATGATCCAGGTTGGGATGAAGATCGGTCTTATGCGACTATTTTGGCTGATAATGCACGCGAAGACTGTCAGATGGGCTATACGCAGTACGGCCCACATCGTGCCGACCTAGAGATTTTGATCAATGCCGTACCTGCAAAGCATTTTTTATCCAGAGGACAGCAAAAACTATTAGTTTGCGCGATGGTGCTTGCACAAGGCGCGCTATTAAGCGCAGAACGTGGAAATCAGGTCATCTATCTGGTTGATGACCTGCCGTCAGAGCTAGACCAGATAAGTCGTCAAAAGCTGATTGCTTTGTTGATGGCACAACAAACACAAGTCTTCATGACAGCCATTGAAAAAGAAATGGTTGATTCTCATATTCAGCAGACATCCACTTTGCCAATCAAGATGTTTCACGTGAAACATGGCGAAATTGTGGCGAAATGAAAAGACCTATTTTTATTTAACAAACATGTGAACAAATGGGCAATAAAAGCCTTTATTATTGCCTTTTCTGGCCTCTTATTTTCTGTGCTGTTAGGCAAAAATATGCTATTATTTGCCAAGGATTTATCTCGAATATTGTTAAGACGACTTCATATAAATTAGCTGTCACCGCAGGAGATGACATCTCCATGTTCCACGTGAAACATAAAACAAGGATATAGCATGACCACCAACGCTAATGATGTTTATGATTCCTCAAAAATTAAAGTTTTAAAAGGCCTAGATGCTGTACGTAAGCGTCCTGGTATGTATATCGGCGATACGGAAGATGGCACCGGGTTGCATCACATGGTGTTTGAACTAGTTGATAATTCAATTGATGAGGCGTTAGCAGGACATTGCGATACGATTTGGGTCACCATTCATGAGGGTGAATCGGTGTCTGTAAGAGATAATGGTCGTGGCATTCCAGTTGATATGCATGCCGAAGAGGGGCGTTCTGCAGCGGAAGTCATTATGACCGTGCTGCATTCTGGTGGTAAGTTTGACAACGATTCTTATCGTATTTCAGGTGGGTTGCATGGCGTAGGCGTGTCAGTGGTTAATGCGCTTTCTGAGGAGCTGAGGCTCACTGTGCGCGTGAATAGTAAAGTTTATGAGCAATTATATCGTTTGGGAGAGCCGCAAGCGCCATTAGGTCCGACGGGTGATACTGATGAGCATGGAACAGAGGTTCGGTTTAAACCCAGTGATATCATCTTTAAAAATATTCTATTTAATTATGAGATCTTAGCTAAAAGACTGCGTGAATTGGCTTTTTTAAATTCTTCAATTCGAATTTATTTAAATGATGAACGAACAGACAAGCAGGATGTTTTCGAATATCATTCTGGCCTGAAGGGATTTATTGAGGATCTAAATCGAAACAAAACACCGATTCACCCTAAGATTTTCTATTTTAACACCGAAAAAGATCATATTTTTGTAGAAGTGGCTATGCAGTGGAATGACACTTATCAGGAAAAGTTGTTTTGTTATACCAATAACATACCGCAAAGAGACGGTGGGACACATGTCGCTGGTTTTCGCAGCGCTTTAACGCGTGCGCTCAACCAATATATTGAGCAGGAAGGCTATGCTAAGCGAGAAAAAGTAGCTACATCGGGCGATGATTTGCGAGAAGGTTTGACAGCTATTTTGTCTGTTAAAATGCCAGATCCTAAGTTTTCATCCCAAACAAAAGATAAGTTGGTTTCTTCTGAGGCCAAAGCGGCTGTTGAGTCTCTGATGAGTGAAAAATTTCAATCTTTTTTATTGGAATCTCCGCAAGATGCAAAGAGTATTGTGGCAAAGGTGATTGAAGCTGCTCGTGCTCGTGAGGCTGCTCGAAAGGCGCGTGAATTAACACGACGGAAGAGCGCATTTGATGTGGCTGGTTTGCCGGGAAAATTAGCGGATTGCCAAGAAGAAGATCCAACGCGTTCGGAGTTGTTTATTGTAGAAGGCGATTCGGCAGGCGGCTCTGCCAAACAAGCGCGTGATCGTAAAACACAAGCTGTTTTGCCGCTTAAGGGTAAGATTCTTAACGTTGAAAAAGCACGATTTGATAAAATGTTATCTTCTGCCGAAGTGGTGACATTAATTACTGCGTTAGGCTGTGGCATTGGGCGTGAAGAATACTCGCCAGATAAGCTGCGCTATCATCATATTATTATTATGACAGACGCTGATGTGGATGGTTCGCATATTCGTACGCTATTACTCACTTTGTTTTATCGACATATGCCTGAATTAATCGAGCGCGGCAATATTTATATTGCACAACCACCTTTATTTAAAGTAAAAAAGAATAAACAAGAACAATATGTAAAGGATGAGAAGTCATTAGAAGAGATGCTGATTCGATCTGCATTGGAAGGATCAGCGCTTGAGTCTGGCGATCAAGTTTTGTCGGGCCAAGATTTAACACTGTTAGTTGGTGATTATTTAGTCGCTTTGCATACTATTGATAGGCTTTCAAGACGTTACCCTGCGGAGGTATTAGATGCGCTGATGATGTTGCCTGCTTTAAACGAGGCAGAGCTTGGTAATCGCGAGAATATGGAGAAATTTATTCTTGTTTTGAATGAATATTTAATAAATAAAAAATTTATTACCAAGAATGATACTGTTTCTGTATTTCAAGAATTAGAAAAAAATTGGTGGCTGCCAGAAATTAAAGCGATTCATCAGGGGGCAGCGCACCATATTGTATTGAACAAAGAGTTTTTTGTTTCTCAAGATTACCGCGCGCTTACCAAAGTCGGACAAAAAATAAATAATTTTGTAAAAAACACCATCGTTATTAAACAGGGTGATGATAAGCAGTCGGTTGCTTCATTTAAAGAAGCAGTTGATTGGTTGATGGCAGAAGCTAAACGTGGGCAAGCTATTCAGCGATACAAGGGGTTGGGTGAAATGAATCCTGATCAACTATGGGAAACGACTATGGATCCTAGTACACGCTGTCTGTTGCAGGTGACTGTGGCAGATGCGGTTGTGGCAGATCAGTTATTTACAACATTGATGGGCGATGAAGTAGAGCCACGACGTCAATTCATTGAACAGAATGCATTAGATGTTGAGAATTTGGATGTCTAGCAGTAAGTCAGCAATTCCCGCTAACTGGTTGTCTTGGGTGTTATGTAGCACAAGTCAAGCGCAGGAGGCCGGAGGCCGACGAGCCATTGTGCGGAATAACACCCAAGACAACCAGTTAGCGGGAATTGCTGGCAGTAAGTTGATTGTTTCTGCGATTGTTGCGATGTCGCAAAATAATGTGATTGGCCATCACAACCAATTGCCATGGCATTTTCCAGCCGATTTAAAGCATTTTAAAGCCATTACGACTTCGCATGCGATCTTGATGGGTCGCAAGACTTATGAATCGATTGGGCGGCCTTTGCCAAATCGCCTGAATATTATTTTGACGCGCGATCAAGTATTTCGGGTACCAGGCTGTGTCGTTGTGGCATCGCTCGAGAAAGCGTTGCAATGTGCGGCCAACAGGCAGTATCACCAAGTATTTATTATAGGCGGTGCTCAGGTTTTTTCGCAGTGTTTACCTTGTGTGCAGAAGCTTTATTTGACTGTGATACATCGTGATTTTGAGGGGGATGTTTATTTTCCTTCATTAAATCAAGCGGAGTGGGAAGAAGTATCACGCGAAGACTGTGTGGCGGATGAAGCGAATACGAGCAATTATAGTTTTATTGAGTTAAGAAGGCGGATTAATGTGTCTTGATATATATCAGTTGAGAGTACACTGCCCACTGTCATCCAGAGGCTAAGTTTTTTGCGCCGAAGGATCTCCCCGGAAATGCAATTTCTCATTCAGGGCCGGGAATGACAAGTTGCGATTTATGCAGCAATGCCCAATGCCAGTCTTAATCTGCCTAAATCAAAAAATTTTATAATTAATTGATTTTTAAAGCATTAAAATCCGAACTAGTTACGATACTGCTTTCCTTCTTTCTTCAGGCTGAATTGCCAACCGATAGCCAAGTCCTTTTAAAATTAATTCAAAAGTACCAAGTGTTGGATTACCTTTTTCAGATAATACCTGATAAAGATTCTGGCGGTTTAAATGTGTTGCCTTAGCTAAATGCCCCATACCACCTTTTGCCTCTGCTATATTGCGCAAAGCAATCAACAATGACTCAACATCGCCATCCTCGTGGTATTCTTCCATTGCGATACGTAGATATAAATCTGCTTCTTTAGGTTTTTTAAGCGATTCTATCAGTTCATCATAATAGCTCATCGTATTTTTAATTATTTTAGCTTTACTCATCGCTACGCTCCTTCAAGTCATGCCAGTATGCTTTAGCTATCTTGATATCTTTCTTTTGACTACTCTTATCGCCCGCACAAAGCAGAACCAGGATATATAGCTCTGTCACCCCTCGCGCTCACATTGTACGTTAAATTGCTTGCCGTCTTCTAATCGCATGGCTGTTAAGCAGCCTCCCCAAACGCATCCTGTGTCGAGAGGAAAAAGGTTGGGCATATTAGTTTTTCCGGAGAGAGCCGCCCAGTGACCAAATATAATTTTAAGATCGGTATTGATGCGCGAGGAGACCTCAAACCAGGGAATAATATCATTGGGTTTATCAATAAGATTGCCTTTGTATTTCAAATTTAAACGTCCATCTGGATAACAAAAACGCATACGTGTGAAATAATTGACTGCAACACGCAGACGTTCTTCTGAGGGAAGAGAGCCATCCCAGTGATCAGGTAGATTTCCGAAAAGACTATTTAGTGTTGATTCGCGCAAATTGCCTTGTAACGCAATTTCAATTTCTTTTGCGATACATTGTGCTTCGGACAAGCGCCAGGTGGGCGCAAGCCCTGCATGTACCATAATGTAATGAAGTGTTGGGTGGTAGACCAAGAATGGGCGATGACAGAGCCATTCGATTAGTTCAGTGCAGTCTGGGGCTGTTAAAATAGGTTGGAGTGTATCGCTTTTATGTATTTCACGTATTTTATAGAAAACACCAATTAAATGCAGATCGTGATTGCCTAAAATGATTTGGTGTTGACTCCCCAATGCTTTCAAGAAGCGCAATACTTCAAGTGATTGTGGGCCACGATTCACTAAATCGCCCGCGCACCAAAGTATATCTTTCTTTTGATCGAATGCTATTTTTTTGAGCAATGCTTGGAGTGCTGTAAAACAGCCCTGAATGTCGCCAATGGCGTAAGTTGGCATGGCGTTTTAAAAACCTTATTTAATTCATGCGAATCATGATGATAATAACAAATACCCATTACGCTCCAAGATGCGAACTTTATCATCCCATCTTGCGGTGAACTTGGGAAGTTTTTTACAAGAAAAATCCTCACAATACAACGAGTATTGTTGCGGTTTTTCTTGTAAAAAACTTCCCAATTTCTTGCAATCTGGGCGTTAAAGTTCGCATCTTGGAGCGTAATGGGTATATGCTGTGCGCTGTCACCTTAAAGAGCATTTCTTTGATTTAGATGTATGAGAAATGATTGGACCTTCTCTCCCCGTCACCCTCCTCCCACAAAAGCGTGGGAGGAGGGTGACGCTGTGTTTATTGCTTTTTCTTAACTGCTAGCTCTGTTTGTGCAGTATTTTCTCGTAAATGTGTGGGATTAATTGTTCCGATGATCACGCTGGTAACGCCTGGTTCGTTTAGTGCAAATTGCAATGATGGTGCTTGTAAGTGGCCGCTTGAGAGCGCTTTTTTAATGAAAATACCCTTATTCTTTTCGTTGGCATAGGTTAAGACCGGGCGCTCATCTGTATAAGCCGCATTAAATGAGACCATGGCAAGATCAGTCTGATCGATGGTCGCAAGCCCTCCTGCGATCGTTTTGGTGGACATGCCAAAAGCGCGAATCTTGCCTGCTTCTTTTAAGCGATCGAGTGTTTCAAATACCGCTTCTTCATGAATCAGTTTGAGATCTTCGCCGTTTGAGTGAACAAGCACGATATCTAGATAATCAGTGTGCAGGCGCCGCAAGCTTCGGTTAACACTTGCCTCAAGCCCTGCTTTTGAAAAATCAAATCGTGAAGCGTCGTTTACCCACTCTTCCCCTGCTTTGGTTGAGATGACCCAGTTTTTTCGTTGGTTTTTTAATAATTTCCCTAGACGCTCTTCAGAGACACCATAAGCTGGCGCAGTATCTAGTAAGTTGATACCGCAATCTGATGCAATAGCTAGTAAATCACAAAGCGCATGATCTTCTGGCAACGTAAATGCGGTTTTGTATTTGACACCCGTTGTACGACCCCATTTGACTGTACCAAGCCCTATTTGACTGACAATGATGCCTGTTGTGCCGATGATGTTTTTTAGCAAAATTTTATCTCCAGCCCTGTTGATGAGTTTTAAAATATTTCCCAAGGAGGGATGGCGCAAGATGGATGGGGCCACGCAGCCAGTGCCTCTTTGTGAGGTTGACATGGTGTTAAATGAGTCAATTGCAACTGCTGCATAATATCATCTGTCAATTTAGGTGCTAAAGCGAGTTTCGTTGGCCAGGCAATGATGGTATTGCCAATTGTTTTGGTAAAGCAAGTGATAGGCTTTAAACCGTCAGCCTGTAGTGGTTCTGCGCGATCAATTCTGATCGTTTCAAATCGTGCTGTAGAAAAATCCAACCATGGAAACAATAAGTTGAGTTCTTGTTTTGTGGCTGCAATTTGATTTGTTTTGTTGCGTTGTACGCCCTCTTCTGCTAGCAGTCCTCCCAAGTACCAAACCATGCTGCCATCTTGCCGATAGTGTGTTGTGACTGTTAGGCGTGGGCGCGCTGAAAAATTGAGACAATGTGCATAGAGAGGCGCGTGGAATGGCAGTTTAACCATGACCATGTGCAGCGGCCGTCGTTGCATCGCTAGCGCTTTTGTGTTGAGACGGTTGATGGCGATTTCGTTGCCCGTACCCGCTGTAAAAATATATCGCTGTGCTGAGAGGTTGATTTTCTGACAGCCCGCGTGGAGTGTCATGGACGTGATGTGACCGATTTCGTTTAGTTCAATGTCTTTTTCGGATAAATCTTCAATTTTAAAGAGTGTATTTTGATTGGCATTCGCTAGCTCGCGAATCAAGACAGGGACATCTAGGACTGTTTCATTGATAGCGAATACATGTCCTTTAAAATCAGGATGCTGAAAAACAGACGGATAACTTTCTTTTGTGAGTGGTTCTACGTGGGCCTGTAGCGTAGAATTTGCTAAAAATTGCATCAATTTTGCTTTTGATGCGCGAGGTGACCACATGTACTGTTTATTTGAAAGAATGGGGACGCGAGATAAGTCGCACTCTCCCAATCCTGCCAGGCTCTGCTGCCATCGCATTGGCATAGCAGCCATTGCCTCTGCATCTTGAGTTAATTTTCCGGTCAATGCATATTTCATGCCGCCATGAATGATGCCTTGTGAGTGACCTGTTTGTCCGCCACCCAATGTGTTGAATTCGAACAGCATCGCAGAAAATCCAGTTTGTCGTAGTCTATTTAGCAGCCACAAGCCTGCAATGCCGCCGCCAAAAATAGCAATGTCTATGGAAACTGTTGTATGCATGCGCTATTCTGATATGAGTGTTAGGTTGTTTTTTAAAGGATGACAGTATGAGTTAGCCAAGTATTTTATGTTATGCTATTTATATTAGATAGCATTTTTTGAAATGGTTGATGTTAACAAGGAGTGTTAGACAAACTTATGTCGGAAGCATTGCTATCACCTACAGAAGAAGTCGCAAAACAAAGCGCGTTGCTAGAGCAATATGCTAATGCAACCAAAACAAAAGTCGTGATGGGTTTAAAAGATCTTGATGAACAAGATAAAGTGCTTGGCGACATGTTTACGTGGTGTAAAGCGCAGGGAGATCTTGTTGTTCTAAGAAGCGCTACTATTTTATCGTCTTCCCCTACTTCAAGAACAGTTCAAAATTGCAAATCGTTGATGTTAAGCAAAGGCATTCACCCAGGTATGGTGTTCGCTGCCGATATGGCCGTGATTCAACTGTTACTAATGACGGGTATCGAAGAAAATGATGCGGGTGCTGGCAAAGGCGAAACAAGCATTTTATTTAGTGACCAACAGCGTCATTTGCGCGATTTGGTGCTTGAAGCGATTCATCAAAAAGTCAGTGATATCCACATTCAAGTTAGACAGGGCAATACAATAATCCGTATGCGTCAACATGGCGAGCTCCATGTATTTGCAGAATGGTCTGAAAAATTAGGTCGTGAAATTGCGTCCGTTGCCTTCAATAAAGAAACAGATCATGCCACTTCCCATTTCAACCCTCTGGTACCACAAGATGCTTCCATGCCGTTACGTTTAGGTGGTAACGACATTCGATTACGTTTAGCGAGTGTGCCTGCGCATGGCGGTTTTGATATGGTCATGCGTATTCTTGCAACAGGCGAGGAAAAATCAACAACGCTAGAAGAGCTTGGCTATACAAAAAAGCAAATTGAAATTATCGATATGGCAATGAGGCTGCCTTTTGGCGCCATTATCGTTGCGGGTCCAACAGGATCTGGTAAAACAACGACACTGGCTGTCTGTATGGAGAAAGTAGAGCCAAGTGCGAAACTATACACTATTGAAGATCCTGTTGAAAAAGTAGTGGAAGCTGCGACACAAGTCCCCGTTAATACAGAAAAAGCGGATCGTAGTTTTGCGAGTATGGGACGCGCTGCTTTGCGTATGGATCCAGATGTGATTATCTTGGGTGAAATGCGTGATGAAGATACGGCGTCTGTGATGGTTCGAGCATCCATTACAGGACATCTTGTGTTGACAACACTTCATACCAATCGAGCAACGGCTATTATTACACGATTAGTTGATATGGGTATCTCGCCCGTGCTGTTGAGCGATAGCAGCGTGTTGCGTTGTCTTGTCTGTCAACGATTGGTTGCTAAAGTCTGTCCCCATTGCGCTGTTTCTTTGACTGCTTCCGTCAAACATCAATCTTATATTGCTGACTGGGAGGCGGTATTGGGTAAGGAAATCATTGGTCGTGCAAAAGCGCGTGGCAGTGGTTGTGATCATTGCAATCATACTGGTGTGAGTGGACGTACCGTGGTTGCAGAGGTTATTTGGGTTGATGAAGAAGGCAGGCAGTTTATTCAGAAATGCGATACGTTGGGTTGGGAGAAATATCTTAAAGAACACGGATGGATGGATTTTCGTGATCGTGCGATTGATCTCATTCAGGCAGGTATTTGCGATCCCTTTGAAGCTGAGAAAGTAGTTGGGCCGATCAACCCTTCTACACAAGCAAGAACATATACGTATACATAGTTAAGGATAACGTCATGGATCTTTCATTGTACATGCTAAAGGATGTTGCATCTAATGTTGTCATGGCGATTAAACATTGGCGATTTGGCATTAAAAAACAACTTGGATTTTTAGAAGATTTTTCTGTGCTGATTAGTGATGGCATCCCGGCGAACCGTGCAATTGAAATGATGGTTGAAGTAACGCGGGGTTTAACACATGAAGTTGCGTTGAATGTTTCCCAGAAAATTGGAGAAGGCGCACAGTTAGCAGATGGGATGCGGGATTGGTTTTCTCCCAACATCACTGAAATTATTCGTGTGGGTGAATCGGGTGGCGCATTAGCACAGACGATACAGTCTGCAATCAAGGCGCTGTCTCAACACAGTGTTGCAATGAGTGCGTTTGCAAGTGCAGTCGCTTATCCGTTGACGGTTATCGGAATGGCGTGCGGGATGATCATGTATCTCAATGGCTCTATCTTTACTCAATTTCGCCAAATCAAGCCGGAAAGTGAGTGGCCACCTGCCGGACAAAGATTGGTAGTGCTTGCCTACATTGTGCAGCATTGGTGGTTAGCGTTTATTATAGGCGTGTTCGTGTTGATAGTGGCAATTAAATACATACTAGCTAATTATACAGGTGGCGCGCGGAAAATATTGGATAATTATCCACCCTTCTCTTTATATAGAAAATTAGTTGCTTCACAGTTTTTAGAAACACTTGGTTTATTGGTTGAAAATGGCATTGTATTTAAGTCAGCGTTGCGTGTCATGCAGTATCAAGCATCGCCTTATCTCAGCCAGCATATTTTGAAAATGGAAGAATTATTGGGGACGGGTAGAAACAATATTGCAGATGTACTATCGACTGGTTTAATTGAGGGACATGATTTGATGCGCTTGCGTGTGATGGCCGAAGTCAAAGGATTTGAACATGGCCTTGTCAGAATGGGCGCGAAAGGGACGGAAGAGACAACGGCATTACTGAAGCTGATTGCTCGTATTGTGGGAGGGTTATTATTAGCAGTGGGTGGTGGATTGGTGGTTGTCATTATGCAGGGTGTTTATATGACAGGCATGTCAATGGGATCAGCTTGATGTTGCGTCAATCTCAAGGCGTAACACTGGTTGAAGTGCTGATTGTTTTATCACTAGGCGCTGTTTTTATTTCATTTTCTTTACAGCAATATAATAGTTTTACCTTGAGTAATAACATCATGGCAGTGAATGCCAATGTCGATACACTTTTGCAAGCAGCTACTCGGTACTATCGTGCTAATTGTAGTGCAAAGAATGGACCTTTAGGCATTACACAACTTGTAGCGCCACAGGGTGTATCGCTGACAACACTTAGTCAAGGCGGCTATTTGTCGGCTACATTTCCATCGTTTAATCCACTCGTTAATTCAATAGGTTCGGGATCAGGATATATTGTGCAATTTAACCCCTATACCATGCCGAGAATGATCAATGTTTGTAGCGATCCGCCTGCTTGTACAACGACAGCTCCTGCGCAAATCGGAAAAATTGTTTTGTGGAAAGTTCAGGTATCAGTTGCGCTGAATAGCATTGATCCCGACAGGCTGACTGCTTATCAAAAATATTTATCAGGCGATTGTCTATCAAAGATAGCAGGATCAATTGTTTCTCAATGCTCGCTTGGTGTCACGGGTCCTTATGTTGTTTTTGAACGCACCACTTCTTATGCTGCTGCTAATACTTTAGATGCAATATCTACGATGTGGACGGTCAATCCTCAGATAGAGCAGTTTAATCAGATGTATACAACCTTTCCAATGACCTATTTAACAGGAACAAGTCATGTCCCAGAATATCAATATTTTTACTGCAATAACTAAGCCGTCAAGAATGTATAAGAAGGCATGTGTGATGCCTTTCAGTTGCGCTGCGAAAGGCTTTACACTGGTAGAAATATTACTCGTCATGGTTGTAATCTCTACCATTATTGTGATGGGATTGCAGTATACACAGCAAAAAACATTAGCGATGCAAATTGATCGTACGGTTTATCAAATGCAATACATCATGAATGCAGGGCTCGCATATTATGTTGCAAATGGAAAGTGGCCAGGTGTGGTGGCTACACAATATAAGACCTGTGCTACTGGAACGGGTTGTTCGGCTGCGACTAACCCTTTGGCGCCCAATTTTTTACCAAAAGAGGTAGTGAATGTGATAGGTAAGATTGCAGGCGTATCAGGCTCGTATGTGTATGGCTACACAACTACTGGCACCTCATTAATCGGAGGTGGGTTGGGTGTGCCTGCTGGTAATTTTCAGGTGATTGGATATTTTGGTTCTACACCGACAGCAAAAGCAAAAGGAATGGTGGTTGCAGGCAAAATACCCTTTGCTTACTACGATGAAACGAATAATGCAGTTGTGGGTTATGTGAATATTCCAGGACAGAATTTGAATAATGCGTCGGCAATAAATTTTGCTGGCCTGTATCATCACGGAGGTTGTGTGCCTGTTCCATCTTGTCCGATTAATCCTGCAACAGGCGCGCCATTAACGCCGCAGGTATTTGTGTTGCCCGTTTCGGTTTCAGGTGTTAATGATGTAGATGTAGATAGTGGTAGTACGAATATTTATCCGATTAGTAGTTTTACAGCTTATGCAATCGCACCTGATACAATACCTGGCGCCTGTCGTGCAGGTGGTTCCGCCGCAGATGCTTGTACGCCAATACAAGGAAACGCACCGGTGACCGGGAAGTACTGGCGCGCTTGTTTGCAAGTGATAACAGAAAAAGGTAATGTTGCTGTAACGCGATCAGATAAGTGGGGCGCGGATGTTACCTTGGCGGCTTTTACTCGATGTGCAATTAATAATGAGCCAGCAGGATCAACATTTTCTGTTTATACAAATTAATTGCTTCCCACTTGATTACTAACATTAATATGGTTATCTTGGTTAGTGAAACTTAAAGTTGATAAGGATAAGTTAAATGAAGCAATATGGATGGCTGGTTAGTGTGCTCATTTCGCTCGCATCAATGAGTGTGCACGCAGGGTGGCAAGTTGCAGCACCCGCCTCTGCTGTTCCGGGCGAGCCTTTTTTTCAAGCCGGTATGCAACAATCAAAAAATACCTTTCCCTCTTCTTACGGTGCGCGGGCTTTCCCGAATCGGTACGCTAATCTTGGACAGCCAGCACAAATGTATGCTGTTAGTATGAACGGGTCTTTAAAAGAAAATATTGAACGCATTATGAGCCGATACCATTGGAAAGTGCTCTGGAAAGCACCTTACGATTATAATTTCGATGGTCGTGTCACCGGCACAAGTTTGCCAAATGTCATTGATAAATTATTGAAGCCTTTCCCATTGCAGGGTGTTATGTACGTCTCTAATCGCACACTTACTATCATGCCTCGAACGTGAACTATAGGAAAATAGCGTATGCTAAAAAAATGGATTTTTGTGTGGTTAGCTGCATTAATTACATTAACCGCTTGTCAGTCGCCAGTCTATAATCAGACAGAAGCAAATGTTGCAGATGCTAGAGAGAATATTGTCGCTCAACGACATAAGTCAGACAGAGATGCGTCACACCCATCATCCTTAGTTGTCAAGCAAGGTCTCTATGTCGATATGTCGCCTATCAGTGTATCGAGAGAACCCACTTGGTTGCGTAGTCGTATTGTGATGCGCGGTGATCAATTACCATTTTCATATTATAGTCGCGCAGTGGTTGGTGGCTCCCCTACAATGATATTAACAAAATATCAGAATGGCTTAGATCCTGAAGTGCTTGTTAATATAAATTATTCAGGTTCTATTAAGGGTGCGTTAGATGTATTGGCTTCCCGAACAGGTTATGTTTATACCGTTCACGACAATACAGTTTATTGGCAGGCGTTTATCACAAAAACATATGATATCGCTTTTATGCCAGGCTCCACAGATTATTTAATGGGCAAACAAGGTGGTGGCGGTAGCAGCAGCAGTTCTGCTGCTGCTGGTAGTGGCGGCGGAGGCGTAACGCAAAATTATAGCACCTCAGATTCATCAGATGATGAGTTTAGCAGCATGAGTGCTACATTATCTGTCTGGAAGGACGTACAAGACTCTATTAAGCAGATGCTTTCACCGCAAGGTAGTGTCACGATTTCACAGTCAACGACATCGGTTACTGTGCGCGATAAGCCCAACCATGTTGCATTGATCGGTCAGTATATTGGTAATTTAAATAAACGACTCTCTAAGCAAGTCTTGATTAAAGTGCAGATATTGGAAGTAAAGCTAGAGAATGATTATAACCTTGGTTTAAATTGGCAATTGATCGCTAATGCATTTCATAATTCGCCATTTATTGTTAATGGTAATTATGGGACGCCTATTAGTATTAGCCAGGTCTTTAGTGCGCAAACGGGTATTGGTGCCAATCCTGCACCTACTTACCCGCAGTTAGGTACGCAAGCGCAAAATGCGACGATTCCAAGCTGGACGATTCTATTCAATGCGCTCAGTCAGCAAGGCAAAACATCCATTGTGACTGAGCCGCGTGTTGTGTGTCTTAACAATCAAGTCTCTGTTATTCGTATCGTTGAAAGTCAGGGGTATGTGGCGAGTGTTCAAAACACATCACTTGCTGGTAACGGTACTTCTGGGTCAACTTCGTTGAACACAGTAACCTCCCAGATTACCCCAGGAACGGTTGTAACAGGTCTCACGCTTTATCTCTTGCCGAAAATTTTAAACAAGAATGTCTATATGCAAGTTAATGCTGATATTTCTGCAAATCAAGGTATTCAAACATTTACAACGGGATCGGGATCGAATACATCTTCCGTTCAGTTGCCTAATATTTCTGAAAAACATTTTAATCAGCGCAGTATGATTCGCTCTGGCGATACGTTGATCATGTCTGGTTTTAGACAGGTTGGCAATCAGGCGAAAGCTAATCAGTTCTTACGATCACAGGCTTTGGGTGGTGTAGGCGCACAACAACTTAACACAGAAACGATTATTCTCATTACGCCGATTCTTTTGCCCGGGATTGCATAATGCCTTACTTGACACGCGAAGATGGAACGCATTTTGTTATACCATCTTATCGTGATGTTATTTCTGTTAAGAACGCTGCCGCTGCTAAGAAAGAAATCATGCAGTTGAGTAGTAGTTATGGGCAATATATAGCGATACGTGAAACAGGGCCTGTTCAGTATGAGGTAGCTTACTCAAATGATACAGGCTATCTTTTTGGCGAGTCTGTTTGGCATTATTTTAAGCAGCCGCTTGAGATGATTTATTGCGAAGCTATTCCTAACACGACTGAAGTCATCTTGGTGATCGTGAAGGATTGGAGCGTTTATTTAGATGGTCGTTTTCCAGCCGATGGTGTGCAAGAAGAATTAGTCAGTTTTTTAACTCAATCTAATCATTTTGCTATTTATGTTTATGGCAATGTACCTATCAGTCAAACCTACGAGAAAGATAAATTCAGTTTTGAGCCAAGCGCTGTTCGCTCGTTTACCGTATTGGATGCGCCCATTTTTAATACCTTACCACTTTATCCTGCTTTTCAGTTGCAGACAGTAGATCGAGCAATAAAAGCGCGCGGTATTGGTATGTTGCCCGTTAAAAATTTCATAGGTGTCGGTGTTGCGGCAGTCGTTATATTGATACTGTGGATATACTTAAAGTCCGTTGGCGTATCAGTTCCCAAGAGTATTGCTGCGCAAATTAATCCTTATCAAACATTTAGTATTGCGCTTTCATCACCTGCGCCAGAGAAAGTGTTGCGAGTATTTTCAGATCGGTTGGTAACGGTATTTTCAATGCCCGGTTGGTTGCCGGGCCATATCAATTATGCTACGGGCAGTTTAACGATGTCTGTTCAGTCACAAGGTAGTAATATTCAGACATTGCTTGATTGGGCGAATCGTAATAATGCTGTATTAACATTAAATGCAAATGGTATTGATATTGCTTTGCCAGTTACAATAGAGAATAGGCAAGCGCCAGTAAAAATATATTCCTTACAGCAAATTGTTATTGAATTTTCTGATAATTTAGCACTCATTTATCCGGGCAATCATCTATCTATCGCTCCTATTGTATCTGCAGGTGTTTATTCGACAATTGCATTGACATTAAGCATTGAGAGCCTGTCACCGGCCACAATAGCCTTGATTGGCAAAGCATGCCAAGGGTTGCCATTAGTGTTAAATAATATGGATCTTGCTGTGGACTCAGATGGTTTATTGACAGGCAAAATTTCTTTTGAAGCATTAGGTACTCAACTATGACTATTAATACAGCTCAAATCACCCATATGAACTCACGCCAGTTAATCACAGCAGGTATTGCCATTTTGCTGTTTATCATTGTGGCCTGGTTGGTCGTCGGAATGTTCAGGCATGGTAAAGATGTGGTGCAGCCCGTCGCTACAGTTTCTGATGAACGTAATAAGACTTCCATGACGGGAGGCAATGCGCAATCTCAACAGGATTTATCGAATGTTGCGCAAAATAACAATCCACCGCCCACAACGAACGGCACGCCCGTTCCTGCTTCTCTTGATGTGACCCCAAATTCATCGCGTGAACAAGCTGCTTTTTCTGCTTTACAACATGAGATACAGGAAAAATATGTTGCAGCACTGAATGAATTGCAAATGTTGAGATTGACGCAGCAAATTGCAACGACCAATAAAGAAATTGCCGCTGCTAAACTAGATACCATTGTTGCTGAGAAGAAAATTGTCGATTTGCTTGCAAAACCAGTGCCTGCTTCCGAGGCATCAACGAATTATTCTCACGAATTATCTCGCCAACAAAGTGCCAGCCAATCTGAAGCCAATAGTTATATTGTGCTTTCGGTATCTGAGTTAATGCATAAATGGCGCGCGGTGATTGGCTCAAAGGGTAAACTATACAGCGTTTTTATTGGCGATATTTTACCGCCCGATCAGTCTACAGTTGTGGCTATCGACAAATATGGCGTCTTATTAGAAAACCATGGCATTCAGCATAGAATTTCACTGGTGCCTGTTGCGAACGGATAGTATGGGATAGTATGGTCCGTTCATTATTCTTTCTGGATCCCCGGACAAGCCGCGGCCATATCATTACCCATAAGTATGGACTAAAAAAATAGAGCCATATTAATTTTTCTCTGATTTCGAGATAATGCTACTTT
>Ga0155614_182_pt1 | contig 33522 bp, 33 predicted proteins | sample RifCSPhighO2_12_FD_107271 | JGI IMG/M metagenome (GOLD analysis project Ga0155614, IMG submission 107271) | Gammaproteobacteria bacterium RIFCSPHIGHO2_12_FULL_42_10
ATTATCGTCATACCTTTAAACGTGATATCGTGATTGATCTTGTCTGTTACCGACGTCAAGGGCATAACGAAGCTGATGAGCCTTCCGCAACGCAGCCGATCATGTATCAAGTGATTAAATCTATGCCGGTTCCTTATCAAATCTATGCTGAGCGACTATCAAAAGAACAAGTGGTTTCACCAACCGCAGTGACTGCGCTAGTAGATGGCTATCGCAAAGCGATGGATGACAGCAAAGTCATGGTATCGCTTGATCAGAATCCTGCTGCTTATGAATATAGCGTAAACTGGGAACCCTACATGGGTGCTTCTTGGCAAGCGCAAGCAGTGACAGCCGTTCCCATGCAACAGATGATTGTATTAGCAGAGCAGATGGCAGTTTTACCGGATGGGTTCCAGTTGCAACCTCAAGTAAAGAAATTATTAGAAATGCAGCAACAAATGGCAAAAGGCGAACAACCTATTAATTGGGGCTATGCAGAAACCATGGCTTATGCAACCTTGTTGACGGAAGGCTATCCTATTCGTCTATGCGGACAAGATGTTGCGCGAGGCACATTCGCACATCGTCACGCTGTGTTGCATGATCAAAAAACAGATAACATTTATATACCGCTCAGTCACCTTGCAAAAGATCAGGCCCAGATCAACATTGTAGATTCGCTTTTATCTGAGGAAGCGGTTTTAGCGTTTGAATATGGATATGCTGCAGCGGTGCCTAATTTTTTAGTGATTTGGGAAGCGCAGTTTGGTGATTTTGCAAATGGTGCTCAGGTTGTCATTGATCAATTTATTAGTTCAGGCGGTGCGAAGTGGGGGCGATATTCAGGGTTAGTCATGTTGTTGCCACATGGTTACGAGGGCCAAGGTCCTGAGCATTCTTCGGCGCGCTTAGAACGCTATTTGCAAATGTGTGCGACAGACAATATGCAAGTTTGTGTGCCATCGACACCTGCGCAGATTTTTCACTTATTACGTCGCCAAATGCTAAGGCCATACCGCCGACCGTTGATTGTCATGACGCCAAAGAGTATGTTGAGAAATCCAGATGCAACTTCTTCAATGAAAGAATTAGCAGAAGGCGCGTTTCAAACGATGATCCCCGAGAGTGATTCCTTAGATCCAAAAATAATAGACCGTGTTATTTTATGTAGCGGTAAAGTATATTATGAATTACTTAAAGAAAGACGAATAACTAAATTGAATAATATAGCAATTTTAAGAATTGAGCAGCTTTATCCTTTTGATGACGAACGGGCTAAAAAAATGTTGGCTGTTTACTCAAAAGCAAAAGAGATTATTTGGTGTCAGGAAGAGCCAAAAAATATGGGCGCTTTTACAATGATACAACCGTATTTGTTAGCCTTACTAAATAAGACGCAACAATTACATTATGTAGGTAGAAAAGCTTCTGCTTCCCCTGCAGCGGGCTATCACTATCAACATGAATTAGAGCAAAAACAATTGATACAAGAAGCATTGCAAAGGATGCCCCATCATGACAATCGAAATTAAAGTTCCTCTTTTACCTGAATCTGTTGCAGATGCGACTATCTCGGTCTGGCACAAAAAAGTAGGTGAGATGGTTCTGCGCAATGAGACCATTGCCGATCTTGAAACAGATAAAGTAATGCTTGAGGTTCCATCACCAACAGATGGTATTTTAAAAGAAATTTTAAAACCACAAGGTAGCATCGTGAAAGCAACAGAAATCATTGCTTTGATTGAAGCGGGTGCCGTTTCCAAAAAAGTAGTTGAAGAGACGTCGCAAAAAGCAGCAGCCATGACTACAACGCCTCAGGCTAAAATGAGCGCTGCTCTGCCTGTTAGCCAGACAAAAGCTGATACGGCTGTACCTTCTTCTTTAAGCCCCTCCGTTCGACGTGTTGTTGCAGAACATGATATTGATGTTTCTCAAATAACAGGTACAGGGAAGGGCGGTCGCATTACAAAAGAAAATGCACTGACAGCGATGCATATACCCTTACAAACAGGCACTAGATCAGAAGAGCGTGTACCAATGACGCGTATTCGGGCACGTATTGCAGAGCGTCTGTTGGCTGTTAAACAAAATACGGCAATGTTGACTACTTTTAATGAAATCAACATGGCGCCTGTGATGGCGATACGTCAGCGTTATCGCGATCTCTTCGAGAAGAAACATCGTGTTCGCCTGGGCTTCATGTCTTTCTTTGTGCATGCTTGTATCGAAGCTTTAAAGCGCTCGCCATTAATCAATGCCTCAATCGATGGTAATGATATTATTTACCATGGTTATTTTGACGTGGGCGTTGCGGTTTCAACAGAGCGTGGTCTTGTTGTGCCTATTTTGCGTGATGCCGAAAAACTCAGCATGGCAGGCATTGAATCAGCTATTGTAGGCTTTGCTGAAAAAGCGCGATCCGGCAAATTAACGATGGCAGATTTAGAAGGTGGTACATTTACGATTACAAACGGTGGTGTTTTTGGTTCGTTGCTCTCAACGCCTATCTTAAATGCGCCGCAATCTTCTATTTTGGGTATGCACAAAATACAAGAACGTCCTGTGGTAGAAAATGGTCAGATTGTCATCCGTCCGATGATGTATGTTGCTCTATCTTATGATCATCGGTTGGTAGATGGAAAAGAAGCGGTGACTTTCTTGGTTGCCGTAAAAGAAATGTTGGAAGATCCTGTTCGCTTTGCATTAGAGGTCTAGTACAGATGAATTTACATGAATATCAAGCCAAACAATTATTAAAAAAATATGGATTGCCGGTTTCAAAAGGAGAGATTGCTTCTAGTCTTAATGAGGCATCGCAAGTTGCAAAAAACATGGGTTTGCAACGTTTGGTTGTGAAAGCGCAAGTACATGCAGGTGGTCGAGGTAAGTCTGGCGGTGTGAAGCTTGTTACCTCTCACGAAGAGATGTTGCAAGCTGCGAAAGCGATGTTAGGCACGCATTTAGTAACTTATCAAACGACACCACAAGGGTTGCCCGTCAATCATGTTTTGATTGAGGAGCCTTGTGACATTGAAAGAGAATTATATTTGGGCGCTGTGATTGATCGTTCTAAAAAACGTATCGTCTTTATGGCCTCAAAAGAGGGCGGTGTTGAGATTGAACAAGTGGCACACAATACACCAGAAAAAATTTTAACAGTCGTGGTTGATCCTCTCATGGGTGCGATGCCCTATCAAGGACGTGAGCTTGCCTTTGCGTTAGGGTTGGCGGGCGATCAAATTAAACAATTCGTTCACTTATTTGTAGGATTGGGAAAATTATTTCAAGAACATGATTTTAGTTTGCTTGAAATTAACCCGCTTGTTGTCACGAAACAGGGCGCATTACTTTGCTTAGATGCAAAAATCAACATTGATGATAATGCACTGTACCGACAAAATTTATTAAGTAAAATGCGTGATGCAACGCAGGAAGATGAACGTGAAAGTCGCGCGCGACAATTTGAATTAAATTATATTGCATTAGATGGCAATATTGGCTGCATGGTAAATGGTGCAGGTCTTGCCATGGCGACAATGGATATTATTAAGTTGCATGGTGGCAATCCAGCTAATTTTTTAGATGTCGGCGGTGGCGCGACCAAAGAACGTGTGGCAGAAGCTTTTAAAATTATACTATCTGATCAGCACATCAAAGCTATTTTAATTAATATTTTTGGCGGCATTGTACGTTGCGATATCATTGCGCAAGGGATTATTGGTGCGATAGCAGAAGTTAAAACGAATTTGCCAGTCGTTGTACGTTTGGCAGGTAACAATGCTTCCGAAGGCGAACAACTATTACGCGATAGCGGATTAAATATTATCGCCGCCGAAAGTTTTACAGACGCTGCAAAAAAAGTCGTTGCAGAAGCCTTGTAGACCCCCTCTCCTCCCGAAAGCGGGAGGAGAGGGATGGGGAGAGGAGGGTTAAAAGACCTTTCTTCACAACATGAATTAACAACCGGATAAAAATATATGAGTATTCTAATCAATAAAAATACAAAAGTAATTTGCCAAGGCTTTACTGGCAAGCAAGGCACACTGCATTCCGAGCAAGCGATTGCCTACGGCACAAAGATGGTCGGTGGCGTCACGCCTGAAAAAGGCGGTCAAAAACACTTAAACTTACCTGTTTTTAATACTGTAAGAGACGCTTATAAAGCAACACAGGCTGATGCCAGCGTTATTTATGTACCCGCACCATTTTGCAAAGACGCCATTATGGAAGCAGCTGATGCAGGTATTAAGCTAATTGTCTGTATTACAGAAGGTGTGCCAGTATTGGATATGCTAGCGGTGAAAGCCTATTTAGATAATCATCCCGATGTGCGTTTGGTAGGTCCTAATTGCCCTGGTGTGATTACACCTGGAGAATGCAAGATTGGGATTATGCCAGGCAATATTCATCAGCCTGGAAAAGTAGGTATTGTTTCTCGTTCAGGTACGCTAACTTATGAAGCTGTATATCAGACAAGCTCAATTGGGCTTGGACAGAGCACCTGTGTAGGTATTGGCGGTGACCCCATTCCTGGTATGAATTTTGTTGATGTGCTTGCTTTATTCCAGGCCGATTCACAAACAGAAGTGATTTTGATGGTGGGCGAAATTGGCGGGCAGGCTGAAGAGGAAGCGGCAGATTACATTAAAAAATATGTGACTAAACCCGTTGTCTCTTATATTGCAGGGGTGACGGCACCTCCTGGAAAGCGCATGGGTCATGCGGGTGCTATTATTGCAGGCGGTAAAGGGACGGCAGCCGAGAAATACCAGGCGTTAGAGAAAGCAGGGGTGCACATTGTGCGTTCGCCAGCAGAAATGGGAAATGAGGTCGCAAAAGTTTATGCTGGACATTAAGTTATTACGCCAATCAATTGATTCTATTGCGCTTCAATTAAAATCACGCAATGTAGCGATTGATGTGGCGCATTTTACAGCCTTAGAAGAAGAACGTAAAACGTTACAAGTAAAAATGCAAGCCTTGCGCGAAGAGCGCAACAAACGATCTAAAGCAGTTGGTAAAACCAAAGCAGGTGGCGATTCGATTGAGGCTGCAAAAACAAGTCTTAAGCAATTAAGTGATGAACTTAAAGTTATTGAAGGTCAATTTGCAACGGTAGAAGAAGCGCTTGATGTTTTTTTGGCGCAATTACCTAATCTTCCGCACGAATCTGTGCCCATTGGGAAAAACGAATCAGATAATCAAATCATTCGTACAGTCGGTGAGCCGTGTCAGTTTTCGTTTATCGCTAAAGATCATGTTGCTTTAGGTGCCCATCATGGGTGGATGGATTTTGAGACTGCTACTAAATTATCCGGTTCGCGTTATGTTGTGTTGCGCGGACCGCTTGCAAGATTACAGCGCGCCTTGATTCAGTTTATGTTGGATTTGCATACACGTGAGCATGGCTATCAAGAAATTTATGTGCCTTATATCGCAAATGTTGAATGTTTATTTGGTACGGCACAACTGCCGAAGTTCCAAGAGGATTTTTTTGCACTTCATGGAAATGCAACACAGCAATACTTAATTCCCACTTCTGAAGTAACGGTAACCAATACGGTGCGCGACCAAATTTTAGATTGTGCACAATTACCCATTAAATATGCTTGTTATAGTAGCTGTTTTCGTAGTGAAGCAGGGACTTATGGGAAAGATATGCAAGGCATGCTTCGCCAGCATCAATTTGAAAAAGTTGAATTAGTACAGATTGTTCGTCCCGAGACTTCCTATCAAGCATTGCAAGCATTGACACAACATGCTGAAGTGGTTCTGCAGCGTTTAGAATTACCTTATCGTGTGATGTTACTTTCAACAGGCGATATGGGTTTTGCTGCGGCAAAAACATATGATCTAGAAGTTTGGCTGCCCGGGCAAGAGCGTTATCGTGAAATCTCTTCTTGTAGTAATACAGAGGCTTTTCAAGCAAGGCGTATGAAAGCGCGTTTCAGAGATGAAGCAGGCCATATTGACTATGTGCATACCTTAAATGGTTCAGGCCTTGCAGTGGGACGCACATTGATTGCTATTTTAGAAAATTATCAAGATGAGCGGGGTCGTGTTCATATTCCAAAGGCATTGCAGCCTTATATGAATTTAGAAGTGATTGATTGTGAGGAAAATTGGTATGCGCATCGTTAGTTATTTCTTTTTGTTAGCGATTGTTTTATTGGGGATGACTTTTGCGATTTTCAACTCAGAGTCGGTGACGATCAATTATTATTTTAATCAATCGACACTACCATTGTCGTTATTATTGGTCATTGTATTTGCTTTTGGATGTTTGATTGGCATGATGGCATCCATTTGGCTATTAATTAAGATGAAGTTGTCGCATTATCGTTTGCAACATCGGTTGAGTACGGCTGAAAAAGAGATTAAGAGTTTGTCATCGTGATGATCATTCTATTAATCGCACTTCTCTTTCTAACCCCTCCGCTAGCTTTTTATCTCGGCTATCAACTGCATCGCAGAAAAGAGAAGCGTTTTAGGCGACGGTGGTTGCGTCGTATTCCGCGTAGCTATTTTGTTGGCTTAAATTTTTTATTAAATGATGAAACAGATAAAGCGGTTGATATTTTCACTAAAATGTTAGGTGTTGATAGCGATACCATTGAAACGCATTTGGCGGTGGGTAAATTATTTCGTCGCAAAGGTGAAGTAGATCGTGCGATTCGTATTCATCAAAACTTGATTGCGCGTGCTCAGCTACCCAAACGTTATCGCGAACAATCAATGTATGAATTAGGTCAAGATTATTTAAGTGCAGGTGTGTTAGATCATGCTGAAAAAATATTTGTTGAGTTGATTAATAGCAAATCCTATGCGCATGCTGCTTTGAAAATGCTCATTGATATTTATCAACAAGAAAGAGATTGGTATAACGCATTAAAGATGGCCAAGCAGTATGAAACACTGACGCAGCATGATATGCGACATATTATTACACATTGCTATTGTGAAATAGCTGAATCTGCCGCAAGCAAAGAAGAGATAAAAGAAGCAGAGTGCGCTGTGCAGGAAGCATTGCTTGTTGATGCGACCTCTGTTCGTGCCAGCTTGTTGCAAGCTAAGTTTTATATGCAGCGTGATCGTTATAAAGAGGCGCTCTGTTCGCTCTTGCAAATTAGTGACCGCAATCTTGCGCACTTTTCAGAATCGGTTAAATTGCTTGCGTTGTGTTATGAAAAATTGGGATTAGAAGAAGAATTAATGGTTGAATTTAAGCGGCTCTTAGAGCAACAGCCAAGCGTTGCATTGGCGCTTGTATTAGCAGAACGTATCCATAAAGTAAATGGTAGCAAAGTTGCGCTGATCTTTGTTTTAGATTATGTGCGTCGCCATCCATCGTTGCGCGGCTTATATTTATTAATTAATTTTTACACATTCACCGCAGAAGAACATGCTAAACAAGATTTGTCTATTTTACAAAACTTGATGAATAAAATTTTATCTCAGAAACCAGACTATCAATGCAAAGGCTGTGGCTTTGCTTCACATAAGCTGCACTGGCAATGCCCGGGTTGTAGGCAGTGGGATACGGTGGTGGAGGGGTAGGCGTTGTTCCGTTATACCATTGTCCAGTCGCTAACCAACACGTCAGACCCCGCAACAAGCGCGGGGTGACAAGCCTCTGCCCCGCACTTGTTGCGGGGTCTGACGTATCACCAAAATAACGATGATCTATATATTAGTTACTTCACCTTGTGCACTGTCATCCAGAGGTTATCTGCTGTTATAGCAGAATTTCTTCCTGCGTTTCTTGGGGCCTCCTGATCTTGTGTGGGATTAGCGAGGCGTGGTGCAAATACTGCCACGCGTCTTTGACGTATAAAGTCAAGACGGTCTCTCGCTGCTGCTTGAGCATCAGAAATAGTGGGAGCGAGAGTAGCAGTTGGTGCTCGTGGCGGTACAGTTTGTGCATTTATTGGTTGTTGTGATGATTGTAGACGAGGTGCTGTTTTTGGCATGCTGGGATTCGCGCGTACATCATCTTGTCTTGCTTGATTGTGATTGTCACGTCGTGCTGCAAATTCCCTTTCTATTCTGCTAACAAATTCTTCAATTTTGACTTTGATTGCTGCATCTGAGGGTGTTGTCGGTTGCAGTAAAGTGATTCTTGTATAAGCTCGCTGAGATACTGGACAAAGATGTACTCCGCGACCATTTCCTTCGGTTCTGGTATTTGTATTATAAGAATGAATGATTATTGCGCGATCGAAAGTGCATGGATTGGAGCTGGTTGGAAAAAGTGTGATAGGTTCATGCATAATAGTCCCATAAGGGAGACAATCACATAAATCCTTCGGAACATCGATTGTCTTATAGTCCTCAATATTTAATCGCTTTGCCTCAGCTTCAATGGCATTTAATCGCGCTTGAGTGGGATTAAGATCATACGCATAGCTAGCGTCTATAACGGGGTCATGAGCTAATCGTCTAATCAGTGTATGAACGGTTGTTGCGTTTAATGGCGGTGTGGGTGCGACGGGGCGATTTGCATTTCTTTTAAATAAATGCACGATGCCAACAATAGGTAAAACCAATCCTGTTGCAACCACAGAGAGTAAGGGAGCAACAACATGACGATAGACCATGAGTGCGCCCCATCCAGAGCCTGCTAGTATAACGCCAATCGCTATGCTTGCTATTGTTGTTGAGAGTAGAAGGATTTCGTAGGCTACAATCGGAATAGCCAACAAAGCGGATTTTTTAGCAATTGCAAGCACGCGATTGTTTAGCCTCCATAATGTAACAAATAGGAATATGATTAGTGCAGATGCTACAACAATCGCAAAACCTGCGATAAGTAATGGTGTCATAATCAGATGATCAATTAAGCCCGCACGGTGCCTAAAAGCGATAGCGCTTTTGCTGACACCATGATTGTCCTTTCCAGCAAAGACAAAATAAGTATCTCTCATGCGTTCTTTCATGCTGCGCGTATAGAGCGCAATACCACCAAAAGAATTAAGCCGAGTGCCTGATGTGTAGGGCATTATTTCACCTATTATTAAATAAATTTATATTTTAGTTAGTAGCTCATGTTACACGCGATCATCCAGAGGCGCGCTTAAGAATAAACGGTTATTACCGCGATTCGCTAATTTTGTGAAATGATGGTATCATACCTCCACCTCATTTAGAATAAATACCATTAAACATAAATAAAATCAATATGTTAACTTAAATAGGTCTATTAAAATGTTATTTGAATTTGTTGAAAAATTTGCTGATCATGTGGGTATGTTAGGCGTGATTTTGACGCTAGTTGCTTACTTGCTGATTAGCACAAACAAAGTGACTGCGAACAACCTGACTTATGTTTGGTTGAATATTGTCGGTGCTGTTTTATTATTATTTTCATTATTCTTTCACTGGAATTTTCCATCTGTCATCATTGAAGTCGCTTGGATTTCAATCAGCTTTATCGGATTACACCGCACAGTAAAAATAAAGAAACAGTCGATCGTGGAAACAGTGATGCAAGCTCAAGCGACAGGCGTACCGGTTTTAGAGTAAGTTAAGCGATTTTTACGCATGCAAGAAGCCCATCGCAATGAGACCCCCTCTCCTCCCGCGCTTTATGTGGGAGGAGAGGGTCGGGGAGAGGAGGGTGAATTTCCTAGAAATGATTGACCCTCCTCTCCCTAGCCTCTCCTCCCGAAAAGCGGGAGGAGAGGAGACACGGTTTCCCCTGCGGGGAACAATTAGGTTGCATCATCCCATTGTAACGCACCACCCGTTTGATATTCAGTCACGCGGGTTTCGAAGAAGTTTTTCTCTTTTTTCAGATCCATCATTTCGCTCATCCAGGGAAATGGGTTGCTGACGTTTGCATATTGCGCGGGTAATCCAATTTGAGCGAGACGACGATTAGCAATATATTGTAAGTATTCTTTAAACATCGTTGCATTAAGTCCTAAAATACCACGTGGCATGGTATCAACAGCATAGGTGTATTCTAGGTCGACTCCCTCGCGTACCATGTCAATGGCTTCTTGTTGCAATGCTTCTGTCCAAAGATGTGGATTTTCAATTTTAATTTGATTGATCACATCGATGCCAAAATTAAGATGCATCGATTCATCGCGTAAAATATACTGGAATTGTTCCGCTGTGCCAGACATTTTGTTTCGACGACCCATCGAAAGGATTTGTGTAAAACCAACATAAAAGAAAATGCCTTCAAAAATAACATAGAACGCGATGAGATCACGTAGTAAACGTTGATCATTTTCTACAGTGCCCGTGCTAAATGTTGGATCGCCTAAGCTTTTTGTATATTTGATTGACCAAGCAGCTTTACGAGCAACAGCAGGAATTTCACGGTACATGTTAAATACTTCTGCCTCATCCATGCTTAAACTTTCAATGACATGTTGATAGGCATGCGTATGCAGCGCTTCTTCAAAGGCTTGTCGTAACAAGTACTGACGGCATTCGGGATTCGTAATATGACGATAAACAGCGAGGACCAAATTATTTGCAACCAGTGAATCGGCTGTTGAGAAAAAGCCAAGATTACGTTTAATAATCGTGCGCTCGTCTTCTGTTAAACCATTAGGATCTTTCCAGAGTGCAACATCGGCTGCCATGTTAATTTCATTTGGCATCCAATGATTTGCGCAAGCATGTAGATAATTTTCCCACGCCCATTGATACTTAAAAGGTACCAATTGATTAAGATCAGCGCGACAATTAATGATTCGTTTATCGTCGACTTGAATACGGGCTGCGCCCATTTCTAATTCTTCTAATCCTGTGATACCTTGGTTGATGGCTCTATCTAACATAATATTCTCCTATTCCTATTGGCACGACTCGCAGGTTGGATCGGTGATTAAGCAAGCATTAGGTGTTCCAGCAGAAACTGAATTTAATGCGCGATCGTCGATGGTTGATTTTTCAGCATTCGTTGCGCCTAGACATCGCAGATAATACGTCGTCTTTAAGCCACGCTTCCAAGCAAGACGATACAATTGATCAAGTTTTTTACCTGATGGCTGCCCCATATAAAGATTTAAGGATTGTGATTGATCAAGCCATTTTTGACGACGTGCTGCGGCTTCTACTAACCACATGGGATCGATTTCAAAAGCAGTTGCATAAAGCTGTTTAAGTGATTCTGGAATGCGACTAATTTTAGCGACACTACCATTGTAATATTTTAAGTCGTTTACCATGACATCATCCCATAGTCCGGCTTCTTTTAAATCGCGTACGAGATAGGGATTGACCACAGTAAATTCACCTGACAGATTAGATTTTACAAAAAGATTTTGATAGGTGGGTTCAATGGATTGTGACACGCCACAGATATTTGAAATGGTTGCAGTAGGAGCAATCGCCATGACATTAGAGTGACGCATACCAACGCGTTTTACTTTCTCGCGTAAAGTCTCCCAATCTAATGTTTGCGATCGATCGAGTTCGAGATCTTGTGCACGACGATTTTTTGCCAAGATCTCAATTGAGTCGATCGGCAGAATACCTTGACTCCAAAGTGAACCCTCGCAAGCAGGATAGGCCCCTCGTTCTGCAGCAAGACTGTTTGATGCCTCAATCGCATAATAACTAATTTGTTCCATAGAACGATCTGCGAGTTCGATCGCTTCTTTTGAGGTATAAGCGAGACGCAATTGATGTAACATATCTTGGAAGCCCATGATACCCATCCCAATGGGTCGATGTTTTATATTGGAATTTTTTGCAGGTTGTACGGCGTAGTAGTTGATATCAATGACATTATCCAACATACGCACAGCTGTACGAATCGTACGACGTAATTTTTCTTGATCCAGTTGATTATTGATCACGTGAGCGGGTAGATTAATGCTACCTAAGTTGCATACTGCAATTTCATCTTGTGAGGTGTTAAGCGTAATTTCGGTGCATAGATTGGAGCTATGTATGACGCCTGCATGTTGTTCGGGCGAACGTAAGTTGCATGGATCTTTAAAGGTGATCCAAGGATGGCCCGTTTCAAAAAGCATAGAGAGCATTTTTCGCCACAATACGAGAGCGGGTATTTTTTTGACATTTTTCATTTGACCACGCGCTGCTTTGTCTTCATAAGCAAGATAAGCCGCTACAAAAGCTTTGCCGTAGCGATCGTGTAAATCAGGCACTTCATCCGGCGAGAATAATGTCCATTCTTGATTTTCAAACACACGCTCCATGAATAAATCTGGTACCCAGTTTGCTGTATTCATGTCGTGTGTGCGTCTTCGTTCATCACCTGTATTTTTGCGTAACTCTAGAAAGTCTTCAATATCTCTATGCCATGTTTCAAGATAAGCACAGACGGCACCTTTGCGTTTGCCGCCTTGGTTAACGGCAACAGCTGTTGCATTGGCCACGTTTAAAAAGGGTACCACACCTAATGATTTACCATTGGTTCCTTTGATGTAGGCACCCATGGCGCGTACATTTGTCCAGTCGTTACCTAAACCGCCCGCAAATTTTGAAAGTAAAGCATTGGTGGTCATGGCATTATAAATGCCATAAAGATCATCTGGCACGGTTGTTAAAAAGCAGCTGGATAATTGTGGTCGTAACGTGCCCGCATTAAATAAAGTTGGCGTAGAACTCATAAAATCAAACGAAGAGAGTACATTGTAGAATTCAATTGCACGTTCTGTTTTATTTTTTTCAGCAATTGCAAGCCCCATTGCAACACGCATAAAGAAAGCTTGTGGTAATTCAAATCGTAATCCATCGAAATGGATAAAATAGCGATCAAATAATGTTTGCAGTCCAAGATAGGTAAATTGCAGATTGCGTTCTTCTTGCATGGCGTTTTGAAGTTGCGTGAGATCAAAATCACGCATTAGGCGCGGGTCGAGCAATTCTGCCTTGATGCCGTGTTGAAGATAGGCTTTAAAATATTGCGTATCATCTTTTACATCTAAGAAAGCGTAAGCTTCATCGCGTAATGTGTTTGATAATAATCTAGCGGCAACATAAGAATAATTAGGTTCTTTTTCAATGAGTGCCCGTGCAGACAAAATGAGCGCTCGATTGACTTCTTTTTCTGGCACGTTATCAAATAAGTTACGTTTTGCATCTTCAATGATAATACTGGGTGAGACATCATTTAAGCCACGACAGGCTGCTTCCATTTCACGTTGCATCATCGAAATATCTAGTAGTTTGATGGTGCCGTCTGCTGTTGTGACATGTAATTTAGGTAGGTTATTTGCTGCATGTGTGGCTTCTTCTTGCTCGCGTAAACGGCGACGTTCTTCGCGGTAAAGCACATAGGCTTTAGCAACTTTATATTCACTATCTCGCATGAGCTCTAATTCAACTTGATCTTGAATATCTTCGATGTGAATGGTACCGCCATGCTGCAATCCATGACGATGCGTCAGCGTGTTTGTAATTCTTTGAGAGAGATTGGACACTTTCTCGTGGATACGGCTAGAAGAACTGGCCTGATCACCTTCGACCGCTAAAAATGCTTTTGTAAGCGCAAGTGTAATTTTATTAGCATCAAAAGGAGTGACTGTGCCATGACGACGAATGACTTTAATTTGGCCAGGCGCTGTTTGCGTCAGTTGACTGGGGTGAGTAGATGTTATTTTTGGCGAGAGGGTTAGGGTGTCCATTTGATGGGGCTCTCCAGGGATACTGTAGGGGCGAATCAATAAAAAACCACAATATGTAGTTGTTTTTATCTCATTCCTTAACAAGATACAGTATCAAACGTGAGAGCGCAAGCGGGAGTTACCGAGAAAGATTTAGTGCGCCGCTGCAAATTGAGGTGAAGGATGACGTATGGGGCTAGCGTTCCTTTCTGAAGAGAATTGTCTGAGCAGAGAAGGGGGAGATGCTTTGCCTGGTGAATGGAAATGGATAGCGCTATCTGGTGGTGTATCAGAATAATGATCTGTTTGCTTATGATGTGTTTCTGGAGTGAGTGTGAATGGCGCGGGATTGTTTGATTTTGGTCTTCGGGCAGCTAGAGACAGGTTCTTTGTGTTTGGAGTTAATGGCTTGCTCTGCTGTGGGATAGGCATTTGAGCTAAAATGGTGATGGTTGTAGCAGCAGGAGGTGTGTGTTGCGATTTCTTTTTTCGATAGTCGTTAAATATATCCTCTATAGTCAGGTAGAGGCGCCTACCGAGACCGGTAAAAATACTGCCTGCAGCAAGTGCTATTGCGCTCCCTATGATAACGGCACCCGGAAGCGCTGTGGGTGGAAAGTAAATGAGCAACATGCCAACCAGGATAAGCGTCGTAAAACCTGAGGCCCATAAACGTCTTCGTGCGGTATCATGACGTTTTTGTGTAATTTGTTCGCATATTAAGGAGAGGACCTGTATTTGTTTCGTTGTTTCTTGAATTTGCTGCGTTAGTTGGTCGACAGATAGTGTATTATTTGTTTGTAGAGCTTGCTGTTTGCGTTTTTCATTTTCTTTTTGAATCGTTGATTTATCTTGAATATTTTTTGTTAACTTTCTGATTAAAATAGTATTTTTGTAATAATCTCGAATGCACCAACCGGTTTCATGGACCGCGTCAAAGCTAAAACCAATTGTATTTAGTATTGGGTTTAAAATGACATACCAGGGACCAGCCGCACAAAAGACGACGCAATTGACTATAAACCAAACGCTGTCATTTAACATGCGATAGGGACGATTATCTTTTGTGAGTATCGTCTTAAATCTTATCCAAGTTGGTTTGAAAAAACCTTGTTTTTTATCCAGTGCTTCGCGGATACTGCGTGGGTTAAAGGTGACTTTTAATACAACTAGTAGATCAACTAAGAAGGCCAATCCATACGATAGACCAAATAGACTAAAAAACGCTGGCATAAAGGCGTAGCCTGTTTTTGCCATGACGCGGCCAAAGCGTACCATAAATAGCCGAATCCCTGTAAACCACCAAGCATGCCAGTTATAGAAGGTGATGAGTCGCCATTTTTGATATTTGCTAGGGGGTTGTCGTTTTTCTTGAGTGGCAGCGGTCGCGCTAAATTGGGTCGCTTTCCAAGGGTCTTGTGCCGTTTGTGCGCGTATCTCTTCTATCCAAGCAGCTTCTGTTAACGCAGCTTCAGTCGGGGTATCAAGTGCTGCTTTTTTTGTGGGTTCTTGATCAAATACGGAGAATAATAGCCTGGCGATCTCTTCTTTGATGGCTTGCGCGCCTTTTTTTGCTTCAGCACTCGCTTTTTTTGCTGCTGTATAATCTGGGTCGCATAGCCATTCTGCTTCCTCTGTTGAAAAAGCAGTTGTCGCAAAAAACGGTGATAAAACAGGATTATTTTGAAATTTCAAATGCCTAACCCTCATTTTTTTGCTAATATATCATAAGGAACGCTTGTATTTTATATATACTCCCAATTTGACACCCATACAATCTGTCCCTAAAATGCGCTCATGTCAACTGAATCGCTTCTACCAAAGCATCTGGATCCTTTTCGTTTTTCTGAGCGTGAAGTGCACTTAACGGGCACTTTGCCGCTTTCCGGGATGTCGCGATTATGTCAACAGGCGGGTCTCTCGCAGAATGGGTCCGTTAAGGTGGATCTCCAGTTTAACCTGTCTTCGCATCAAAAGATTCCTCTGTTGCGGGGCCATGTTGAAGCAACGCTCGCGCTTGAATGCCAACGTTGTGCAGGACCCTTTGTTTATGAAATAATGGCAGACTTTCTTTTGGGTGTTATTAAAACGCTTGCGCAAGAACAGGATTTGCCTCACGACTATGAAATAGTCTTGATGGAAAATAAGTATCTTGTGTTAAGTGAGCTGATTGAAGACGAGCTTATTTTAAATATGCCGATGATTCCGAAACATGAATTAGGTGCATGTTAGGGTGAGATGGGTATAGTTTTTAAGTAAATATAAATACAATATATATTAAAGAGGATACAAGTATGGCCGTTCAAAAAAGTCGAGTGACTCGTTCCAGACGTGGCATGCGTCGTTCGCATGATAAATTAACTGGGCCAACCTTATCCATTGATCCTAAGACGGGTGCAACACATCGTCGTCATCATATTACACAAGATGGGTACTACAAGGGTCGTCAAATGGTTAAGCCTCCAGCTACCTCAGATAAAGCACAACAAGAAGAGTAGCCTCATTTGAGTAAAATGGTCATTGCGATTGATGCGATGGGGGGGGATCATGGTCCTAAAGTGACCGTGCCTGCCTCTATTCATTTTCTGAAGCGATTTCCTGATTTTCATTTGATTTTGGTGGGTGATGCGTCACTATTGCAAGAAGCCTTGCAATCAAAGCATTATGATCACGATCGATTGACTGTTTTACATGCATCACAACAGGTGCTGATGGATGAAGCACCTGCAACGGTGTTGCGTACCAAGAAAGACTCTTCAATGCGCGTTGCAATTAATCTTGTCAAAGAGGGCAAGGCAAATGCGTGTGTGAGCGCGGGCAATACAGGCGCATTGATGGCAACCGCACGTTTTGTGTTAAAAACGCTTCCCGGTATCGATCGTCCTGCAATTATCTCAACGTTTCCTACTTATCAGCCCGACAAAAACATGCGCATGCTGGACTTAGGTGCGAATGTTGACTCGCCTGCTGCAACTTTGTTGCAATTTGCAGTAATGGGTTCTGTACTTGCTTCGGCATTAGATCATCTGCCGCATCCTAGCGTCTATTTGCTAAATATTGGCGAAGAAGAAATCAAAGGGAATGAACAAGTCAAACAGACGGCAGCATTGCTGTCTGATTTAAAATTGATTAACTACAAAGGGTACATCGAAGGAGACGCCATCTATCGAGGTGAGGCAGATGTGATTGTCTGCGATGGTTTTGTAGGCAATGTAGCGCTTAAAGCGAGTGAAGGTGTTGCAAATTTTATTATTAAATTATTAAAAGAATCTTTTTCTCGTAATATTTTTACAAAGTGCGTGGGTTTAATGGTCATGCCCATTTTAAGATCTTTAAAAAAACGGATTGATCCTGCAAGATTTAATGGTGCTGTGTTAATTGGATTGAATGGTATTGTGATTAAAAGTCATGGCGGAGCAAAGGTTCCAGCATTTGAAAATGCAATTCAAGCTGCAAAACGACTTGTTGAAGAAAATATTGCTGATCGTATTAAGCAAGAAGTAGGGCGAGTATTGAGTCAACGCGCATTGGGTGATGGTAGTATAGAAGGCAATCTATGAAATATTCAAAAATTATGGGCACTGGTAGTTATTTACCAGAAAAAGTTTTGACGAATGCTGATATTGAAAAAATCGTTGATACAACCGATGAGTGGATTGTTGAGCGTACAGGTATTAGAGAACGTCGTGTTGCATCGCCTGATGAAAATGCATTAACGATGGCAGAGATCGCAGGCCAAAGAGCGCTGGAAGCTGCAGGACTCGAACCGAGTGATCTTGGCATGATTATTGTGGCATCGACGACACCTGCAATGGTGTTTCCTAGCACTGCCTGCTTATTACAAGCGCGATTTGGCATTCATGGTTGTGCTGCATTTGATCTCAATGCAAGTGCTTGTGCTGGATTTATTTATGGGTTTGGCATTGCTGATCAATTTATCAAGACGGGCGCCATTAAGTATGCGCTGGTGATTGGTAGTGAGGTCATGTCTCGTATTGTAGATTGGAGTGATCGTTCAACCTGTGTGCTGTTTGGAGATGGTGCGGGTGCGGTTCTTTTGGGTCCAAGCGAGGAACCGAGTGTTTTGTCTACGCACTTACATGCTGATGGTGCTTATCATGATGTTTTATATCTTCCGCTAAATCTGACTAAAACACCTTCTGTAGAATCGCTTATGATGAATGGGAGTCGTCTCTTTAAGTTGGCAGTGACTATCTTGGATCGACTTTTTGATGAAACATTGTTGGCAAATCAAATTGAGAAAAGCGAATTAGATTGGTTGATTCCCCATCAAGCCAATATTCGTATCATTCAAGCGATGGCAAAAAAACTGGATTTGTCTATGGATCGTGTAACAGTGACACTAGATAAACAAGGCAATACTTCTAGCGCATCTATTCCTATTGCGCTTGATGGGGCGATACGTGATGGGCGAATCAAACGTGGTCAGTTATTGATGATGGAAGGATTTGGTGGTGGATTAGCGTGGGGATCTGTGTTGTTAAGATATTAGACGAGTGTTTGTATGGAAAGGTATGCAATGTTATGACCAATCAAATAGGTATTGTTTTTCCAGGACAAGGTTCGCAATCTGTTGGTATGCTGGCAGATCTTGCGTTGCAGTACCCAGTTGTTCGGAAAACCTTTGATGAAGCATCGCATGTGCTTCAATATGATTTATGGCAACTTGTGCAGCAAGGCCCTTCAGAAAGCTTAGATCAAACTGAACAGACGCAGCCTGCGCTACTCGCAAGTGGCTATGCTATTTGGCGGATTTTGCAATCTAAATATTCAGTACAAGTGAGCTTATTGGCAGGACATAGTTTAGGTGAATATACTGCATTGGTGTGTGCGGAGGCGATGCGTTTTCAGGATGCTATTTCTTTAGTAGCGCATCGTGGAAAATGGATGCAAGAGGCGGTACCTTATGGCCACGGGGCAATGGCCGCAATTCTAGGATTAGATGAAGAAAGTGTTGCAAGTATTTGTAAAAAAATATCTTTTGATAAATCATCTATCGTTACACCTGCCAATATTAATACAGCACAACAAATTGTCATTGCAGGTGTTGCAGAGGCGGTACATGCTGTGATCGATGCGGCACGAATGATGGGTGCAAAAAAAACGGTGTTACTGCCTGTTAGCGTGCCTTCACATTGTTTGTTAATGGAGCCTGCTGCAAAAAAATTGAGCGAAATGTTGACCACTATTTCCTTACAGACGCCGCGCATTCCCGTGATTAGCAATGTTGATGTTAAGCCTTATGTAGATGCAGCCGCTATTCGAGATGGTTTAGCAAGACAATTATTTATGCCGGTGCGCTGGGTAGAAACGATGCAAGCTTTTATACAATTTGGTATCACGCAAGTGATTGAGTGTGGGCCGGGCCAAGTGCTCGCGGGGCTTGGTAAGCGTGTAGAGCATTTAACATTTATGACAACGTTTGATCGATCTCATTTAGAGGTATTAGATGGGGTGTTGCCTAGCGCATCCTCAAGCGATAGTGGAGATTTTATATGTTAACGCAATGTTTGCAGAATAAAGTTGCGCTGGTTACAGGTGCAAGTCGTGGTATTGGTCGTGGTATTGCGATAGCGTTAGCACGTGAAGGTGCAACGGTCATTGGAACGGCCACAACAGAGGAAGGTGCATTACGTATTTCAGAGTACCTGAAAGAAGAGAATTTATTAGGGTGCGGACTGTTGCTTAATGTGACATCAACTCAATCAATAGAAGCACTTTTTCAAAAAATTAAAGAGCACTACGGCGCAGTTCAAATTCTAGTGAATAACGCAGCGATTACACAGGATAATCTTTTTATGCGTCTTTCTGAGGAAGCCTGGTCTTCTGTAATTGAAACGAACCTGACCGCCGTTTATAGGCTCTCTAAAGCCTGTATTCGAGAAATGCTGAAAGCACGCTCAGGTAGAATTATTAATATTGGCTCTGTTGTTGGCTCAACGGGTAATCCTGGACAAGCAAATTATTCTGCTGCGAAAGCGGGTATGATTGGTCTTTGTAAATCATTAGCGCAGGAAGTGGGATCGCGTAATATTACGGTCAATACTGTTTCGCCAGGTTTTATTGCGACTGACATGACGAATGCGTTGACCGAAGCGCAGCAACAGTCTATTTTGCAGCGCATTCCGATGCAAAGAGTTGGAACGGCCCAAGATATTGCAGCGGCTGTACTGTTCTTAGCATCACCCATGGCGGACTATATTACTGGACAGACTTTGCATGTCAATGGTGGCATGTATATGGAATAGTGGAAACCGCTTATAGATTATTTGTTAGCTTTTGAATAAAATGACGAAATTGTAATTTTAATTGGCCCGACGAAAAGGATGGAACTAGCATGATGAATCACAATGATATTGAAGTGCGTGTCAAGAAAATTGTAGTAGAACAATTGGGTGTGAAGCCGGAAGAAGTCACATTAGATGTTTCTTTCGTCGATGACTTAGGCGCAGATTCACTAGATACCGTGGAGTTGGTCATGGCATTAGAAGAAGAATTTGAAACTGAAATTCCTGATGAAGATGCAGAAAAAATCATTACGATTAAAGATGCAATTGGTTATATCAAGGCGGCTCTTGAGAAGGGTGCAAAAGCAGGTTAATTGTGATCCTCGTGTCGTCCTGCGCTAAAAACTGCGCGGGACGACACTGCAAGATAACATGCGGGACGGCGAGTATAGATGCTCTAATATGATAAGCGAGTAACTCGGAGATTGTTGCGTGAATAAACGACGTGTTGTTGTGACTGGTCTTGGCATGGTGACGCCGCTTGGAGCAAACGTTAATGAAACGTGGCAGGCTATTCTTCAGGGAAAGAGCGGCGTAGCACTGATCGATCATTTTGATGTATCTGATCTAAGTTGCTTGATTTGTAGTCGCGTTAAGAACTTTGATCCTACGATGTATATGCTTGAAAAAGAAGCTAAAAAACGCGATTATTTTATTCAATATGGTATGGCTGCTGCCATGCAAGCTATAGAAGACGCGGGTTTTACTGTAACCGATGAGAATGCGCACCGAATTGGCCTTGCTGTTGGATCAGGTATTGGTGGATTGCCCAGTATTGAAAAATATCATTCTGTTTTGCTTGAATCAGGCCCAAAACGATTATCTCCATTTTTTATTCCAAGCGCTTTAATTAATATGATTGCCGGCAACTTATCCATTCAATATGGCATGAAAGGCCCGAATATCTCTTTGGTTTCCGCTTGTACAACAGGCGCGCATAACATTGGTATGGCAATGCGTCTTATTACCTACAATGACGCAGATATTGTCGTTGCGGGTGCAGCCGAGATGGCAACAACTAAATTGGGTATTGGTGGTTTTGCTGCCATGCGTGCGCTTTCTACACGTAACGATGATCCAGAGCGAGCAAGTAGACACTGGGATCAAGATCGCGATGGTTTTGTGTTGGGAGATGGCGCTGGAGTCGTGGTATTAGAAGAATATGAACACGCTAAGGCTCGTAATGCGCATATTTACGCTGAGCTCATTGGTTTTGGTATGAGCGCAGATGCTTACCATATAACATCGCCTGATCCGGATGGCTTGGGTGGTGCCGCTTCTATGAATTATGCACTCAAAGATGCTGGACTCTTAGCTCAAGCGGTAGACTATATCAATGCACATGCTACCTCGACGATGGGCGATGGATTAGAAATTAAAGGGATTAAGCATTGTTTTGGCGAACATGCAAAAAAATTAGCAGTGAGTTCGACAAAATCAATGACCGGACATCTTTTGGGTGCTGCGGGCTCTGTTGAGGCAATCTTCTGTATTCTGGCACTGCGCGATCAAGTGGCGCCTCCAACGATTAATTTAGATCATCCCGATGAAGGATGTGATTTAAATTTAGTGCCACATCAACCACAATCAATGAAAATGAACGTTGTGCTATCAAATTCTTTTGGATTTGGCGGTACGAATGGCACATTAATTTTTAGACAGATGTGATTGAGGTATTTTTTTACGCGCCGTCATGAGGCATACGCTGTCATCCAGAGGCGCGTTCTTTGCGCAGAAGGATCTTCCTCTTGGTAAATCTCTCCTTTGAGTTGCTGGCAGTAGGGTGGATGATAACCTGCGTACGCGGGATGATAACCTATGATTCAGTCAAAAAAACTTCGACATCGCTTCATATTGGCTATGTTAAGCCTATGTGTGGCTTCATGGGCTTACATTATTTTTTTTGAAGAAACCATCGTTCAGAAACCTGGGATGGTTTATTATTTGCGTCCAGGCTCAAGTAGAGCGCTGGTGTTATCTGAATTATCAAAGCAAGACATTGTTAAGCATTCTGTTGTATTCTCGCTCTTCATGGCTTTTCATCCTGTCACGCCATTAAAAGCGGGCGAGTATTTATTTCCAGTAGGCTCAACGCTATATTCTATTTGGCACCAAATGACATTGGGTAAGGGATTTTATTTCCGCACTTTTACCATTATTCCTGGTTGGACTTTTCGTGATTTGCGTCGTGCATTAGAATTAAATAATTACTTGAGACATGTCGTTCAACATATTGATGAAAAACAAATTATGAATACTTTTGTGTCGCAAACATCTGCGATAGTTATGCTTCATCCAGAAGGAGCATTTTTTCCGGACACTTATTATTTTACACGCGACACGACAGACATTGCGATTTTACAATATGCTTATGAGTTGATGCAGCGTCATTTGATGAATGTGTGGCAGTCTCGTGCAGCAGATTTGCCTTATCATGATGCTTATGAAGCTTTGATTGCTGCTTCGCTTATTGAAAAGGAAGCGTGTCTTGCGATTGAGCGTCCCATTATTGCAGGCGTATTGATTAATCGTTTGCATAAACATATGTTGCTTCAGATTGATCCTACGGTGATTTATGGTTTGGGCGATCAATATGTGGGCAGACTTTATAAGCGTCATTTGCTAGCAGAAAGTGTTTATAACACTTATCTTCATCAAGGATTGCCGCCAACGCCGATTGCCATGCCATCACTCGCCTCCATTTTGGCAAGCTTACATCCTGATGTGCATGATTATTATTATTTTGTTGCAAATGGAGATGGGAGCCATCATTTCTCAAAAACATTAAATGAACATCATATTGCAGTACACGCTGTTCTCGTTCAGGAGAAAAAATCATGATGCCGGGTAAATTGATTACGCTTGAGGGGATAGAAGGAGCTGGTAAGTCGACCGCACGACAGTTCGTGACTGAATATTTAACAGAAAAAGGGATAGAGGTGGTCTCAACACGTGAACCGGGTGGGACTGCCATCTCAGAAGCGATTAGAAATGTGTTATTATCTCATATAGAAAATGAAGTCATGACTGCTGAAACTGAATTATTACTGATGTTTGCAAGTCGTGCGCAACATGTTCGCTATCGTATTGTGCCGTGGTTAGAAGCGGGTAAATGGGTGATCAGTGATCGATATATCGATGCAAGTTATGCCTACCAGGGTGGGGGGCGTGGTATGGACTTGCATTTAATTCATTTATTAGATCAAGCTGTTGTTGGTTCGGTTTATCCCGCATTGACATTTTTATTAGATATAGCGCCAGCGATGGGTATGGCGCGTGCTAGTTCGCGTGGTTTAGGTAAGGATAGAATTGAACAAGAGAAGCTTTCATTTTTTGAGCGTGTTAGAAGTGCCTATCTTCTGCGTGCAGCCGCAGATCCTGCAAGATGGGCTGTGATCGATGCATCGAAGACGGTAAATCAGGTACAATATGACATTCAATGTCATTTGGATCGTTTTCTTGTGCAAGACTAGACTAGATAACCTTGTCATTGCGGCTATCAAAGTGTTTTTAGGATAAACAAAATATGATCGAACAAACAAAATTGTTTCAGCAACTATGGCAAACAAAATCTGACGGACGATTGCCACACGCATTATTGTTTCTTGGACCAAAAGGTACACATAAAGCCAAATGTGCTTTAGCGTTTTCGCGCGCCCTTCTTTGTGAGACAACATCAGTGACAGGCGAGTCATGTGGCATCTGCCAGTCTTGTCGATTAGCTGTGAATCGGTCACACCCTGATATATTGTGGGTTGAAACGGATGCGACCAGCAAGGTGATTAAAGTAGATCAAGTGCGTGCAGTCAGTGACTTTGTCGCTCAAACTGCTTTGCGAGATACGATGCGTATTGTGATTATTCATCCTGCAGATAAGATGAATCTGATGGCATCCAATGCATTGTTAAAAACGCTTGAAGAGCCGCCTCCTGCTTCACTTTTAATATTAATTAGCGATCAGCAGGGTCAAATGCCAGCGACTATTTTCAGTCGATGTCAGCGTATTTTGTTTCCATCGCCAACACCTGATGAGAAAATGGCATGGCTGTCTAGCCAACCGGGTCGGCAAGATTTATTTCAAATTTTGACACGTTTAATTGATAACAACGGTTGTCCGGTTCAATCGGCAGAAAGTTTGCAGCAGCATGATCCCATGGCATTACTCGATTTTTTATTGAGCTGGATTGTTGATGTTTTGCGTCTGCAGTTAAATAGTGAATCTGACCGATTAATCAATAAAGATTACTTGTCGCATTTAATGCAGGTTAGACAAAAAACGCAACTTAAATTGAACGTTAAGTTAATGGAATATATTCAACATTTGCGTACACAATTGTTTACAGGCGTTAATCTTAATAAACAGATGATGATTGAAGCCATTTTGATGCGTTGGATGGAGTCTGCATCATGTTTCTCGTAGATTCGCACTGTCATTTGAATTTAGTTGCAAATGAACTGCCAAATGATTCAATTGATGCCATTGTCGAGCGTGCTAAAAATGCAGGTGTTCAGTATTTTTTGAATGTTTGTACATCACTCGCTGAATTTCCTGCGCTACATGAGACTGCATTAGCGATACCGACTGTTGCCGTTTCGGTTGGCGTTCATCCTAATGAAGAAAATGAATCCGTTGATTTACCGACATTGATTAAATTAGCCAGTCTTGATGAAGTCATTGCAATTGGCGAAACAGGGCTGGATTATTTTCGATCCAATGGTGAGTTAGATTGGCAGCGAGAGCGTTTTTTAGTACATATTGAAGCAGCAAAAGCAACTCACAAACCGTTGATTATTCATACCCGTCAGGCGAAAGAAGATACGTTACGTTTGATGCAAGAAGGAAAAGCAGGTGAGGTGGGTGGGGTATTGCATTGTTTTACTGAAGATTTAGAGATGGCGCTAGCGGCCATTGATTTGGGTTTTTATATTTCTTTTTCAGGCATGGTGACATTTAAAAATTCAACTATTTTACAAACTGTTGCGAAAGAGATTCCGCTGAATAGAATGTTGGTGGAAACAGATGCGCCTTATCTTGCACCTGCCCCTATGCGCGGCAAAGTGAATGAACCGCAATTTATTTACCATACAGCAGCATTTATTGCCAATTTACGCTCGATATCAACAGATGAATTAGCACAACAAACAACTGATAATTTTTTTACTTTGTTTAAAGGCGCAATGAGACCTCATGTTTAGACCTGCGGCATTGTTTATTGGATTGCGATATCTGCGTGCAAAACGTCGCAATCATTTTATTTCGTTCATTACACTTGCATCAATGGGTGGTATTGCAATCGGTGTTTGCGCATTGATTACCGTACTTTCTGTGATGAATGGCTTTGATACAGAAATTCAACAACGTGTTTTTAATATGGTGCCTGCCATTACGTTAAGCAGTGAAGAAGGCTACATTGGTAATTGGCAATTTCTACAAAAACAACTCAATCGTGATACAGATATTCATGCATCAGCACCGTTTGTTGCAGGCGAGGTCTTGCTAAGTCACGATGGATCCGTTGCACCTTCATTAGTATTGGGGATTGTACCGCAAGAAGAAAGACGCGTGCTCAATATTGTTGCCGCAAAAGAAACGTTGCAGACATTGCGACCGCAACGATTTGGTATTGTATTGGGTGAGCATCTAGCGCGGATTCTGCATGTGTCAGCAGGAGATAGCGTGATGATTGTGACGCCTCAAGTTTCTGTTTCGCCATTGGGTATGACGCCACGTTTTAAACGATTTACAGTAACGGGTGTTTTTCATGCAGGCAGTGGATTTGGTTTTGATAAAGGTCTAGGGTTTATTCATTTAAATGATGCACAAAAACTATTTGGCGTGAATGATCAAGTATCTGGCTTTCATTTAAGTATTGCGAATGTTTATGAGGCGCCTCATATTGCACATGTGCTTGCAAATAAATTGCCGCCCAATTTTATTTTTACTACGTGGGCGGAAGAGTTTGGCGAATTTTTTCATGCGATTCAGCTTGAAAAAACCATGATGTTTTTAATTTTACTTTTAATCATTATGGTTGCAGCTTTTAATTTGGTAACAACCCTGGTGATGGTTGTGAATGAAAAACAGGCTGATATTGCAATTTTACGTACGTACGGCGCCACTGCGCGGACGATCATGTGCATTTTTATCGTTCAGGGTGGATGCGTCGGTATTTTTGGTATCCTGTTAGGCGTTTTGAGTGGCTTGGCACTTGCATCGCATGTGACGGTTATTGTGGATTGGATTCAGCATGTGTTTCATACGCAATTTTTATCGTCTAGCGTTTATTTTATCGATTATTTACCATCACGTATTGAATGGTCTGATATTATTAAAATTAGTGGTATTGCTTTTGTGTTGAGTTTATTTGCAACACTTTATCCCGCATGGCGTGCTGCCAGACTGGATCCTGTGGAGTCGCTTCGTTATGAATAAACCAGTACTCGCCTGTTATGGTCTTTCTAGAACCTATTCAGATGGTAATAGAACGACAACTATTTTGCATCGGATGGATTTAGAAGTATTTCCATCAGAATGGATTGCAATCGTTGGTAATTCTGGCTCAGGTAAAAGCACTTTTCTGCATCTTTTGGGCGGTTTGGATCAGCCAACAAAAGGACAGGTTATTTTACATGGTGTTGATTTACGAGAAGCCTCTGAAAAAACAAAATGTAGATTGCGCAATCATTATCTGGGATTTGTTTACCAATTCCATTATTTATTACCCGAATTTTCTGCATTAGAGAACGTTGGCATGCCTTTGTTAATTCGCGGTGAACATCCACGTGTGATTTACGAAAAAGTAACCGCTCTGTTAGAGCAGGTGGGACTAAAAGACCGTATGCAACATCGACTAGGCCAACTGTCTGGCGGCGAACGTCAGCGCGTTGCGATTGCTCGCGCACTCATTACGGAACCATTGTGTATTTTAGCAGATGAGCCGACGGGTAATTTAGATCCTAAAAATGCAGAACGTGTATTGGAGCTTTTCGTTCATTTACAACAGTCTCATCAAACAAGTGTTGTGATGGTAACGCATGATATGGGAATTGCAAAACTTGCGAAACGTATTTTGCGAATTGAGGAAGGGCGGTTGGTTTAAATGTTACCCGGTGCCAGGCTTGACTTATTATTCAAAAATAAGTCAATAAGACAAGTCTGGCACCGTTGGAACGTATTGATGAGCGAAACATCTAAGGATTCATCTTTGGGTCGAATAGGGTGCCTTTATCGCATGGCGTCATGCTAACTGAGCGATGCAGTGGCAGGAAGAGCAAAGTGTGCGTCAATTGGCTAGAGACTGAGTTATCTTTATCTGTGCTGACAGTTGCTGTATGTGCGCTCAGCGATTGTTTTTCTACGCCTTTTGGACGTCTGCGTCGTATTCCGATGTCGTCACTGTTTGTGGAATTTACAGTCAATTGTTTTTGCAGATCTTCGTGAATTTTGTGTGCATTGAAATGCAGCTGTTCCCAATACTGCTGGCGCAGCGTTTCTAAGTTCTGCCTGAGTTCTGCATCAATCTGACATAGTTGTTGTGTTTGTTGTTTAGCTTCTGTTAATTTGCTTTGGCACTGACTGACCAACTGATGCATTGAAAGCAGCGCGTTTTTCAAAAACGCTAATCTTGCTTCGAGTGAAGTCTCTTGAGATTCTGAATGCATATCTATATCAAAAAAATATGTTAAATTCTGATAAAGACCTAAATTTTCCAAGAAAATGTATCGAGGAATTTCAGGGGCGACAAATGACAATACTTTGACTGGCTCTCTGGAAACAAATGTACGACAATGTGCACTATCTGCGTCTACATGTGCAAAATACAACTTTATAGATGCCTCCGTATGGAATATAGATGCTGCTAGTTCCCGTAAAGATTGTTGCGCCTCCATACATAAACAAAGTGTTTGATCTATCTGATTTCGCAGCATCATTCGCCTCGCATAGCTAGATAATTACATGGTCTACTTTCTATCATGCCACTGTAAATTAGTCAACTTTTAAGCAATGTATTTTGCATGTGGTTTATCAAGAACACTGTCATCAACACTTAGGCAGCCGCCCTGCAGATTAATAGACCCGCCGATAAATTATTTTAGAATCCATATCCCATCTTTTAAAATGGCATCATGCATTGCATCAGGTGAAAGGTCAATTTCATCTGGCCAAGTGACAGCGCCATACTCAAGATGTACTTTATTAAAGACTTGAGTATCTTTTAATGCAGAAAACACGCCAGCATTTTGACTTTTAACGCGTTCTGCCATATGAACAAACCCGTGCGTACCATCATTGAATGTCACTTCAAGTTTATATTCTGGAAGTGGTCTAACACTTGCAAGTCGCCATGGGGCTTTGCAGTTTATTCTAGGGGTGGAATTTTTTTCGGAGTTTGATGCTTGTTGCATAATGTCCAATCCTCAAGTAATTCGGCGCGATGTTGTGTGCCCATTCAAGTACGAGTGCTAAGGCTCTTCTAGGCATGTTGCCTTTAATGATTTCTAGTGTTTTGATATCAATCTGAACCTCATATTCTGCATAAAGCGCATGAAAATGTGGCGGCGCATGATCGTCCCAAAACATTTGTATTATTATCCCATAAAACATGCTTATAGTTGGCATTTTTGTCGTAACCCTTTGATTTTCTGTTTATTGTTAGTAATTATAACTAATTATTCGAATTGTGCTTAGTAAAATCGATAACACGGTTTATCGCGAACATTTAGAATGGAGAATAGTATCGAAGAGTATAGGTGAATAAAAGAGTAGGGGTATTCCGTATATTACGAAATTGATTGAGTCAACAATCGATAATAACGGGTTCTCATAGCGCTTGATTCAAGCTAAGATGGCGGGCGTAGTTTGGAGTTTTATATGGATCGTCGTTTATTATATCGCGTTTTGATGACGCTGAGTGCGTCAATTATTGCGTTGTTGCCAGAGACTGTCCTTGCGTCTGCTTTTCAATTATTTGAGCAAGATGGTGCAAGTGTCGGTGAGTATCACGCAGGTTATGCTGCTGCAGCAAATGATGCGAGTACTGCTTTTTATAATCCTGCGGGCATTATTCGATTCAAAGCGCAGCAACTCGTATTGAGCGCAGATAGTGTTACTACGGATTTTAAATACCAAGGCTCAGTTGCGGTTAATACGATTTCAGCAGGGGAACCTAAACCTGCGACGGCACAGGGTGGGAATTTTAATTTAATTCCTGCTATGCATTATGTTGCACCGCTTAGCGATGGCATTGGATTTGGTTTAAGTGTGGATGTTCCGTTTGGATTGAAAACAACTTACGGTAGAACGACGCCGATTCAGTATGCTGCTACCACAGCTGCGATTACTGTGGTCGACATTAGTCCTGCTCTAGGATTTAGGCTGTTTGATCGTACCTCTTTTGGCATTGGTTTAGATTTTCAACGTTCCGCAGCACAATTTAATCAGCCTGGTGGTTTAGGTGATCCGCCTGAAACTGCAGACAGCCAAAATTCATTTACTGGAACGGGTTATGGTGGGCATGCAGGTTTATTATATGAATTTTCGCCAGTTAGTCGTGTTGGATTAAGCTACCACTCGCAAGTCGTGCAACATTTAACGGGTGCGAGTTGGTTTACGGGTTCGCTCGCAGATGCTTTTAATGATGGGCCATTCTCAAGTCATGCTTATACCAACGTGACTATGCCAGCTTACACAGCATTCAGTGGTTATCATGAAATTTCTGATCGTTGGACATTTTTAGGGAGTGCCATCTTTACGCAATGGAGTGTCTCAAAAGAATTGATTTTGCATAATATTTCTGGGATCGCTAATCTTGATCCCAGTTCAAATATCACGATTACTATACCTGAATATTATCGCAATACTTGGAATTTATCTGTTGGTTCGCATTACAAATTAACAGATGAGATGTTTTTGCGTTGCGGGGTGGGATATGATCAAACGCCGGTGCAAAATCAGTATCGCAATGTGACCTTACCAGATAACAATCGCTTTGTTGTTGCCTTAGGCGGTCATTATCAATCGACGAAGACCATTGGATTTGATATTGGCTGGTCGCATATCTTTATGAATCAGGCAAACATCTATCCGCCACCCTTGGTAGCAGGCGATCAGCAGGTGACGACGATTGGTCATGTGAATGGCGGCGCAGATATTTTGGCGGCACAGGTGACCTGGGAGATGACGTAGTGATTTGAGAGGCGAAATATTGGAGCCCTCCTCTCCCCCCGACCCTCTCCTCCCACAAAAAGCGTGGGAGGAGAGGGGGTCGCTGCGTTGTAGGGGTGTGGTGGGGGGAGATGAGATAGGCTTAGTTAGCGAAGTATTGTAGCCAGGTTTGATGAGTGGGGCCGCCTTCTAGGGTTGCGGTAAAGTTGCTGCCTGACATGACATATCCTTCAGAGGTGCTTGAAGAACGAATTTCTTTGATGCCTTTTTTGACATCTAAAACAACGGTTGCGACTACAGGGCCGCTGCAATTGTTTGTCATGTGGACGGCTGCGGTGCAGTTACTTTTATTAAATATACAGGCTTTGATGACAGTCGTTTCTGGGACGACATTCGTTGTGTGAGCGTGTGTAATACCAACGTCGCCTAAGATATTTGCAGAACAGGGACCATTATTAATGACCGAGGTTGAATCATGACCTGTATTATTGATGATTGTTAAATCTCCTGCTTCAACCGTGCAGAGTGGTAAGCAGATAATAGTGGTGACGAAAGAGATCGTTAGGGTTTTAAATAAGCTCATCTGTTGCTCCTGAAAAGAATGAATCTTATGCACGTAGTCGTGCGGGTATCACAATATGTTCGCCTTCTTGTAAGGCAGAATCATCGATAAGATTAGCTAATCTAATATCCGCAGGCAAGAGATGAAATTTTTTTGCGATACGGTCAATGGTATCACCTGGTCGCACCATGTAAATGGTATCACCCGGATCAACATGGTGGTTACGATTGGTGTGTGTCGGAATTATTAGGGGTTTTCCAATTGCAACGATGCGGTTGATATTAGCAGCGCGCAGCGCAGCTATTGTGATATGAAAATTTTTTGCAATACTGATTAAAGAATCTTCTTTGCGCACAATATAAATGGTATCACCAGGCAATAAACTATATTTTTGTTGGTTGGATTTTGTTGTGCTTGCGGGAATCAGAATGTCAGTGCCATGCTCCAAATGATTGTTGCGTAGTTGGTTAAACTGACGGATGATTGTGGGCGACGTATTGAATTTTTTTGCAAGAGAAGCGAATGAGTCGCCAGATTTAATTTGGTAATGCATCCATCTTGCGCGCGTATTGGGTTGTGCAAATGCGAGATTTTCAGTAAATCGTTCTACATTTTGCATAGGTAATGTTAACTTAAACGGGCCGCGACTCGGTGTTGAAGAGCGATTATATCCGGGATTCAGTTGCTGTAAGTTGTTAAGACTCATGCCGGCTAACGATGCAGCATATTTTAAATTAATTTGCGTACCCACATCGATTTGTGCCAAATAAGGCGCATTATGTACTGGCGGGAAAGCAACATGGTAGCGATGTGGATGGCTGATAATGACTGCGAGTGCCAGGATACTTGGTACATAACCTCTTGTTTCGGCTGCAACGGGCAATGACCAAAAATCGGTATTTCTGCCATTGCGTATATTTTTAAGGAGAGCGGAGCGAACATTGCCTTCGCCGGTATTGTATGCTGCAAAGGCAAGGAGCCAGTTACCTTCATAAACACTTTCAAGATATTTCAGATGATTTAACGCGCCTCTTGTTGAAGCAATCACGTCTCTGCGACCATCATACCATCCGTTTTGTTGTATCCCTAAATCTGAGGCAGTGCCTGGCATCAGTTGCCAGATACCTGCAGCGCCGACGATAGAAAGTGAAAATGGATTGTAGCCACTTTCAACAATAGGGAGCAGTGCAATTTCGGCGGGTAAGTGGCGTTTTTTAATTTGTTGTAAGATGTAGTATAAATAAGGCGCGGCACGATTGGCTGATCGCTGTAGAAAATCTTGGTTGTTCATGTACCAATCTATTTTTTCTTGGACAGCGGGATGATTTTCATAGTGCTGTAGCGCGAAGTCCTCACGTAATGCATCCCATAGATTGTCCGCTTCATGATACCTGCTGATATCTTCTGCTAACGTTTTCTTGTTTTCTGGTAGCAACGGTACGCTTTTTTGGTAGACTTGAATCCCCTCAGAGCTAAAATTGGCGTGCAGCAGCGCAGGACTAAACGTTCCAAAAAGAATGCAGCATAGTATTAAAAATAGACTAAATATACGTAACAATCTAGATAACCTTTTGTTTGATAAAGTTTTTATTTTACTTAAACTTGTACATGATATGCTGGATACTAACAACAAATATGCTCTATAGGCTAGCAACAAGTATGTTATAGTACCAAAAAATAGACGGAGATGGAAAAACGTTGGTACATCATCATCGTGCACTGCGTCATTGGGATCGATGGCTCACCCATCATTTTGTGGGCCAATACTTGCTTCGCGCAGAGCAATCCTTGTTAACAACCCTCTTAAAACAACATTACGGTAAGCATGCTTTGTTAATTGGGATGCCTTGTCAAGCATCTTTGTTGCAAGCAACCCACATTCCTTGTCATGCGTTGATCAATCCTTTGAGTCATACATTAAAAGCAAGCACGACAACGCCATTGCGTTGGGAGAGAGTGATTGACAGTGATCTTCACGAATTACCTATTCAAACAGGATCCGTTGATCTTGTGTTACTGGCGCATACGCAAGAATTTATTGAAAATCCTCATCAACTGTTAATGGAAGCTTGTCGTGTTGTGAAACCTGAGGGGCTGATTGCCATTATTGGATTTAATCCATTTAGTTTATGGAATTTGAGAAAATTTTCAGAAATGGGTCGTTTTATCAGCGCTTACAAAATAAAATATTGGCTAAAATTAGCTGATTTTGAACTTGAACAAAAGAAAACGATTTTGTTTAGACCGCCCATCAGACAAGAGTCATTGTATCAAAAGTTAGCTTGTTTGGAAAAAATAGCCTGCCTGCCAGGATTGGGAGGGGTATATATTTTGTTAGCGCGTGCTAAAGTTGTGCCACTGACACCTATTCGCATGCAGTGGAAACAGCCATTGACTAGTATGACTATTTCAACGTCCATGACCGGACATGTTGCGCATCATTCCAAATGAAGAATATTATCATTTATACAGATGGTGCTTGTCGCGGCAATCCGGGGAAAGGTGGATGGGGTGCGGTGATCGTTTATCAGCATCATAAAAAAATATTTTCTGGTAAAGAGGCACATACGACCAATAATCGTATGGAGCTTACTGCGGCGATTGAGGCATTAAAGGTGTTAAAAGAACCCTGTCAGATTGATCTATACACTGATTCACAATATGTGCAAAAAGGGGTTTCTTTATGGTTGGAAAAATGGAAAAAATCGGCTTGGAAGACATCCTCAAAAAAACCAGTTAAAAATGTTGATCTTTGGCAGGCGCTGGATGAAGTAATCACGAGGCACACGATCCGCTGGCATTGGGTAAAAGGGCACGCGGGTCACGATGGTAATGAAGAAGCTGATCGCATCGCAACGCAGGCGATTGATGGGTAGGGAGTTACGAATCTCAATGTGGCGTGCGAAATGTCGT
>Ga0155614_139_pt2 | contig 25529 bp, 27 predicted proteins | sample RifCSPhighO2_12_FD_107271 | JGI IMG/M metagenome (GOLD analysis project Ga0155614, IMG submission 107271) | Gammaproteobacteria bacterium RIFCSPHIGHO2_12_FULL_42_10
TCGTGGGACGTTCTGGGAAATGTCCCATAAAAAAATTTTCATTCATCGTGATGTTTTTAAGCGCAACCAGTGATTGGTCGGGTACAAACTCAAGCACGCGATCAATTAACAAAAAAGGATAGCGATGTGGCAATAATTTTAATATAGCTTGTATGTCGAGCTGTGTATTCATTCTATGTATTTTCCCATTTACTTGTGACTCTCCCCCTCTGGAAGAGGGGAAGCAATCGTTTGTGTCATTTTTTTTTCTAGTGTTTTCACGCGATCCATCAACTTACCCAAACGATAGAACCGAGCATTCTGTTTGCGAAACTCATGACTGGGTACAGCACCTACAATACCTGAAGAATACATCCCAGGCTCTGTAATCGATTTCGTGACACTCGACATGCCAGTGACGATGGTATGATCACAAATAGTGAGATGTCCTGCAAAACAAGTAGCGCCTCCAATCATGCAGTGCTTGCCAATTTTAGTGCTGCCAGAAATACCCGTACACCCAGCAATCACCGTGTGCGCTCCAATGCTCACATTATGCCCAACTTGAATCAGATTATCTAGTTTTACACCATCGCCAATCTTTGTATCACCTATTGCTCCACGATCAATGGTCGTATTTGCACCAATCGCAACATCATCGCCTATCACAACCGTCCCTAATTGGGGCACTTTATGCCAAGCCCCTTGATCATTTGCAAAACCAAAGCCATCACTACCCACAACAACACCACTCGAGAAGTGTGCACGTTGCCCCACTACAACAAGGTGGTAGAGCGTGACATGTGCATCCAAGCAGGATGCCTCTCCAATCACAACATAGTCGCCTAACGTGCAAGCAGGGCCTATGACAGTGCCTGCCCCAATGCTCACATGATCTCCAATCACACTATGTGCCCCGATACTCACATCTTGCCCGATCTCGCAATGCTCGCCAATCGATGCTGTTGGATGAATACCAGGCAATGGACGCTTTTTTTGATCAAAATAAGCTGCCATTCGAGCATAAATAGAGTAGGGAGAACATGTGATGACAGCCGTACAGGGACAATTTGCCGCCTCTGCTTCGCTGAGAATCACTGCAGATGCTTGTGTAGAAGGTAAATATTTGCGATATAATGCATTCATCAAAAAAGTAAGATGGCCTGCTTTCGCCTCATGAATAGACGACACACCCGTAATCACACAATTGGAATCGCCTCGCACGATAACATCTAATCCGTGCGTCAACTCCTTCAGAGAGTAATGTCGATTTTCTTTCATAGTATTAAGAGAGCATGTTTAATTAATTGAGCCCTCCTCTCCCCATCCCTCTCCTCCCGAAAAGCGGGAGGAGAGGGGGACGCAGATTTTAACAGTCTATTCAACCAATCATTCTAGCCATTAAATTGTTTCACGACATCTTTGGTGATATCGGTACCATCTAATGCATAAATCACAGCTTGTGCATCTAACACCAATGCATAGGATTGCTTCTTAGCAATATCAGTCACAATGGCATTGAGATCATGCAGAATACCTTGCATTGCTTTATTTTGCTCTTTTTGTAAATCTTGCTGGTAAGCAACGACTTTCTTAACTAACTCAGCGCGATTTGTCGTAATTTTCTTTTGCATATCATCACGATCTTTTTGTGACATAGTCGCTGAAGTTTTCTTGAACTGATCTAACTCATCTTGTAATGCCTTTTGCTCATCCCCAATCTTGGTTTGGCGATCTTTAAAATCACCTTCCAACTTCTTGCTTAAAGCAGCAACACGGGGTGATTGCTGTAATACTTGCTGAACATTGACAACAGCAACTTTCATGCCGGTGGTAGATACCGCAGCATCTTTAGCCGTTGCAACACCTGCAGCACTTGCAAGCAAAAGCGCGCTAGCCAACACGCAAAATCTTTTCATCATCTTCATAGCACTCTCCAGTTGATTAAGGTAATCCATACCAGTCTAGTTTTTTATCAGAAATTTGCCCCTATAGCAAATTGAAATGCTTCTAAATAATCGCTTGGCGCTCTGCGAATATTAATCGCTCTAGCTAAACTCAAACGAATCGGCGCAAACGGTGTCATCACATCCGCTTCAACACCCACAGAGTAACGTATTGCACCAGAATCAATACTTTGCCCGCCAAAACTACGATTATTTAAAGAGGTATACACATTACCCAGATCAAAATACGCAGAAGTACGTAAGTTATCTGACATCGGGTTAGGAAAGATCAATCCAACGCTACCATCCACTAAAATATTACCACCAAACGGTTTACCGTTCGAATCGCGCGGCCCCAAAGTGTACCCCTGGAATCCACGAACAGAATCAATACCACCCGCATAAAAATTACGGAAGAACGGATAATCACCAATACCGCCAAAACCATTACCATAGCTGAAATCGGTGCGTGTTAACAAAATATAGGGGCCATGAATCGGCTGATACCATTTGCTGCGATAACTCACAGTATAATAACCAACAGATTGCGCGGCGAGCGGTGCAAATGTGTCTAAAAACAGTGATTGCTCAGTACCTGCTGTTGGGAAAATGGCCTTATCGCGACTATCTCGACTCAAGCCCACTTTTACATCAAACATCTGGAAATGCGTACCATGTGACGTAACAAAACTATTAATTTGTTGTGAAACGCCGCCAGGAATCAAATAAACAATGGCATCCTGGTAACCAAAACCAACAAAAGCACGATTGGTTGTATTCTCCTGCCCAATTGGAATGCCATATAATACATCTGCATCATAATCGTGTGTCGTGTAGCCGTTATTCACGCCCGCGCCACGCGGATCAACGCGCGATGCAGACACACGCACCGTTCGACTGATACCTTCTGGCGTATAATAAGGATTGGTGTATTCGATTGAATCAAATTGCTCATATTTGCTGTGTTGAAAATTCACACCAAACGTATTGCCTGTACCAAGAAAATTCTTTTGGTTAAAGCCCAATCCAAAAATAACGCGCTCAATCTGAGAATAACCCACTTTAAAGGTAGCACTAGCTGAATTATCTTCTTTAACTTGATAGTTAACATCCACCTCATCGTGTGCATGGAGAACAGGCTTAATAGACATGTCCACTTCACGAATAAAAGGTAATAATTTAAGGCGTTGCTTGGACGCCTCTAATTGTGTCATCGATGCGGGCGCAGATTCCCATTGTAAAATCTCGCGTCGCAAAACTTCATCATTCGTACGATTATGATCAGTGAACATGATATGGCGAACATAAATACGTTTGCCGGGTTTAATCTCAAAAACCAATGAGACTTCTCGCGCCCGCTCATTAACGACAGGATGCACGGTAATGGCCGCAAATAGATAACCATAATCACCCAATAACGCCATCATGTCTTTTTCAGTCTGCATGATTTTTTCGCGTGAAAATAAGTCGCCTTTTTTCATCGTCACCCATTTCTGTAATTTTGCCTGTAAGTCACTTGGTGCTTTAACTTGTGCCCCGCTTACTTTAAACGTTTCGCCTTCATGCACAACAATCACAACATAAACTGCTTTACGATCTGGCGTAATCTCTGCTTGAGAAGATTGAATAGAAAACTGCAAATAACCACGATCCATATAATAAGCACGTAATTTTTCCAAACTACCTTCTAAATTTTCTTCAGAGTAACGATCGCTATGTGTCACCAAAGTAAAAATGCCGCTCGTCGTAAAATTTAACTGCTTAATCAATGTTTTTTCATCAAACACATGATTGCCCAAAATAGTGATGCGTCGCACTTTTGCAGGCAACCCTTCTGAAATGTTTATATGCAGAAAAATACGTTTATTAGAGAGAGGTGTTTCGGTGATTTCAATGCGTGCATTAAAATACCCTAACTGATAGTATTGATGCAGCAAACTCTGTTTAACATTTTCAAGCAACGCAGGTCGCAATATTCTGCCTGCAACAATATCAAGATGTTTCATCGCATCATTTAGTTGTTCGGTTGAAATAACAGAATTGCCGTTAATCTTCACTTGTCCGAGTGTAGGATTCTCAACGACATGAACAATTAAAGTGTTGCCCGACCTTGAGAAGGTGATCCGTTCAAATAACCCAGTTTGATAGAGCTTGTGTAAAAGCGCACTTGTATTATCTGACTGCAAAGTCTGGCCACGCTTAATAGGTAAATAATGCAAGACAGTGGCAGCTGTCACGCGATTACCTCCTTCAACAACAATCTTTTTAATTACGAAAGACTCAGCAAAAAGTGTTGTACTCGAAAAGGATATGAAAAGTAGCAATAATATTATTTTTTTCATGTTTCTATATATCTATGAAATACCCATATACATAATGCATAAAAGGGTGCTGCTGCAGTGAGACTATCTATTCTATCCAGTAAGCCGCCATGACCCGGCAACCACTGACTCGCATCTTTCAAGTTCGCTTCGCGTTTTAACATACTTTCAAATAAATCGCCAACAACAGAAATTAAAACGATGCCCAATATCGCACCCATCACTAAAGATCCATACATAAATGGCGCATGGCTCATCCAAAGCACGATGCTTGTCAGCAATACGGCAAAAACTAAAGCGCCTACCAGACCTTGAATACTTTTTTGTGGGCTCACCAGAGGGGCTAATTTATTCTTCCCCCATTGCTTGCCAACAAAATAAGCAACCGTATCAGCACCACAAACCAGTGCAAACAAAAACAACAGAATCATTTGTCCTTGTTCTTGGCGGCGAATGTAACACAAAGCAACTAAACAGGGTACCAGTACGAGCATGCCAATCATGCCACGCATCACAAAATTGCGGTTAAGTGAATGATAGCCATAGGCATAACGTACAATCATGACGATAGCCACTACCCACCAAATCGCAGCGACGACAAGCACAGGCAAAATGGGCATCATTAACGCCTTCACCAGCACGAGTCCCATTGCAAATACGTAAAGCAATCGAACGGGCACATCTTGAATTTCCATGAGGCCCGCCCACTCCCACGCAGCCCATAAACTCACCATAAACATCACAACATAAAACTGCGTAGGCGATGCAACGAACAAAACAGCAAGTAACAGCGGAATCAATATGGCGGCTGTCAGAAGGCGTTGTTTAAGCATGGGTGATCATCCTATTTAGAATGTTGACTGTAGCATCACTTCCGCCCACCGTATCGTCTTTCGCGGGCACTAAAATATAGAATCGCTTTATCAAAAGCTTGCTCATCAAAATCTGGCCATAGAGTATCGGTAAAATAAAGCTCAGCATACGCTAATTGCCACAGCATAAAATTGCTAATACGGGCCTCATCTGAGGTGCGAATAAAAAGATCAGGATTGGGCAAATCCGCAAATGATAATTGACTGCTAATATGCTCTATCGTCAATGAATGACTCATCAACCGACCCGCTTCAATCTCAACTGCAAGGCGACGACAGGCCTCCAATATATCCCATTGGCCACCATAATCAACTGCGATAATTAATGTCATGCCGGTATTTTGGGCAGTCGATGTCTCCACTTCTATCATTTTATCAAGTAATTTTTTTTTAAAACGTGTACGATTACCGATAAAACGCAATCTAATATGATTCTCATTTAACATGCCAATTTCATCTGTCAGTGCAGATAAAAAAAGACCCATCAAATGATTCACCTCCAACGATGATCGTTTCCAATTTTCAGTACTAAATGCAAAGAGAGATAGAACGGGAATGTGTCTTTGAGCGCAATATTTCACACTATTGCGAGCTGCAGTTAATCCTGCACGGTGTCCAGCAAGATGTGGTAAATGCCGATTCTTAGCCCAACGGCCATTGCCGTCCATGACGATTGCAATATGTTGCGGAAGAGTGGCCATAATGTTACTTACGCCAAAATATAGTTCATGGCCGATCTAACCCGGATATTTCATCATATAGCTACTGCGGACGTGAAAAATGGCTTGTCTGCTGCGTTGCAAAAAGAAAAATGACTGGTCGCATATAGACAATATGCTCCCAGTCATTTTTCTTCTTGCGCCTTGCAGACAAGCCATTTTTCACGCCCTCGTTACGCTATATGATGAAATATCCGGGTTAAATCGCCATCAACTCAGTTTCTTTGACAGTCGTCAAACGATCGATTTCTTTGGTATGTTTGTCTGTTAATTGCTGCACAAGATCCGTCAAACGACGCTCATCATCTTCAGATAATTGCTTTGCCTTAAGCGCATCTTTCAATGTTGCATTCGCATCACGACGCACATTGCGCACACTCACACGTGCTCCTTCTGCCTCATGACGCATCACTTTAATTAATTCTTTTCTACGTTCTTCGTTAAGCGCAGGCATTGGCACACGCATAATATCTGAAGTTGTGACGGGATTGAGTCCAATATCTGCATTCAGAATTGCTTTTTCAATCAGTGGAATCAGTTTTTTCTCCCAAGGAGAGATGGTCAGTGTTCGTGAATCGCTGACAGTAATACTTGCAACCTGATGAATCGGCACGTCATTACCATAATACTCAATGCGTACATGGTCTAGAATGCTAGGATGAGCACGTCCTGTCCGTAATTTAGCAATTTCAACTTTGAATGCTTCAATACATTTCTGCATACGCACTTCTGCATCTTTAATTACTACTTGCATTGATTACTCTCCATTATCAATCAACGTACCCACTTCTTCACCCATCACAATGCGTTTCAAGGCATTTTGTTTATTCATATTACAAACACGAATTGGCAATCCATGATCTTGGCAGAGCAAAATGGCAGTTAAATCCATGACGCCTAATCGTTGGCTGATCACATCATTGTAATTTAATTTTTGATAACGCGAAGCGGTAGGATCTTTAATAGGATCACGGTCATAGACACCATCCACTTTAGTCGCTTTAACAACAATATCAGCGCCTATCTCAATACCACGCAATGCAGCAGCGGAATCAGTCGTGACCAGTGGATTACCCGTGCCGCCTGAGAGAATCACAACACGACCTTCTTGCAACAAAGCTTGCACACGATAGCGATCGTATTGATCTGCAACACCTGCCACACCAAATGCAGACATCAGTGTTGCTGGCACCCCTTTTTTCTCTAATGCATCACGTAGCGCAAGTCCATTGATGACCGTTGCCAACATCCCCATTTGGTCGCCCGTAATACGATCAAACCCTGTCGCGCTTAAATCAGCGCCACGAATCAAATTACCGCCACCAATGACCAAAGCAATTTGCGCGTTCGATTCAACAGCATTTGCAATCTCTTGTGCAATACGCGCTAATCTGCTCGCATCAATCCCAAACAGATGATCACCCTGCAATGCCTCACCGCTCAACTTAACTAAAACTCGCTTATAAGCTTTGGTTGTGCCGACCGTTGCATTGTCTACCATTATGCTGCTTCCTCTCCGATGGCATATCGATAAAATGCTAGTACTTTAGCATGACGTTGAGCCAATAAATTACCTACTGTTTGATTAGGATCTTTCACAAATGGCTGTCCAAGCAAGCTCACTTCATCCAGATATTTCTTCACACGACCTTGCACCATTTTTTCAACAATTTCTTTAGGTTTGCCACTGCTTGCAGCTTGGGCCTGGTAAATTTCTTTTTCTTTCTCAAGTAATGCTGCTGGTACATCTTCTGGTGAGATAACAACAGGCTTACTAGCTGCAATATGCATCGCAATATCACGCGCCAATGCTTGATCATCCACATTGAGTGCCACGATCACCCCAATGCGCTGGCCATGCAGATAAGTACCTACAATACCATTCTCTACCTGACAATTAACGAGGCGCCGAATTTGAATATTTTCACCCACCTGCGCAATCAAACCAAGACGAGCTTCTTCAACGCTCATTGCAACAGGGTTTTGAAAAGGCAATGGAGAAAGTGCATCAACACTTTTCACATTAAGCTGCCAAGCGGTCGCTGACAATGTTTTGACAAAATCAGCGAAAGCACTGTCGCGTGCCACAAAATCAGTTTCACTATTTACTTCAATCATCATGGCGCGCTTACCATCTTGAACCACAATAATTACCCCTTCTTTCGCGACGCGCTCTGCCTTGGCATCCGCTTTCATGCGACCTGATTTACGTAGTTCAGCAAGCGCCTTTTCAATATCACCACCAGTCGCTTCTAGCGCACGCTTACATTCCATCATTGGCGAGCCTGTGCGTTCACGCAATGAACGCACTAATTCCGCTGTAATAATCGCTGTCATTCACTGGTTCCTCTATCTTGATCCGCGCCACGCTCTGCTTCAGAATGCTTTTTTTCGTTCATAGCGGCGGTCTTTTTCTTCACTTCTACAAAATCTTCCGAGACTTCCACGGGTTCCTGTGTATCAATATTCGTTTCCAAAATAATGTCTGCGATGCTTTTCGCATAAAAACGCAAAGCACGCGTTGAATCATCATTACCAGGAATTAAATGCGTGATGCCGTCAGGATCATTGTTGGTATCGACTACGCCAATCACAGGAATGCCGAGACGATTCGCTTCACGAACAGCAATACTTTCATGACCGACGTCGATCACGAAAATGGCATCTGGTAGACCGCCCATATTTTTGATACCACCCAAACTATGCAGCAACTTGTCTTTTTCACGTGTCAGACCCAATATTTCTTTCTTTGTTAAACGGCCGAATTTACCCGTTTCGAATAACGTTTCTAACTCTTTCAACCGTTTAATTGATTGACGAATCGTCTTGTAATTAGTCAGCATGCCGCCCAACCAACGACGGCTCACATAAGGCATATTGCATCGTTCAGCTTCTGATTGAATAATTTCTTGAGCAGCCATTTTGGTGCCCACAAACAAAACCTTGCCTTTTTTAGTGGTAATGCCACTGACAACATTCAATGCTTCTCGAAATAAAGGTAATGTTTTTTCCAGATTAATAATATGGATTTTGTTACGCGCGCCATAAATATAAGACGCCATCTTTGGGTTCCAATAGCGGGTTTGGTGGCCAAAATGCGCACCAGATTTCAACAAATCCTGCATAGTAATAGACATAGCGACTCCTCTTGGGTTATGCCTCCGTTTTCCCGTTACAATCAACTCTATATTTAAGACACTACAGAGCACCCGATTGAACGTTCTGGTCAACGTGTGGGCAGTTTATTAATTTACGCTTGAAACGATTGCTTAATTTAGGCTGACTTTATACCATAGAATGCTTTTATCAACAAGAATTTAGAGTGGAACCCTACAATACATGTCCGATATTATCATCAAAACACCAGAAGAAATTGAAAAAATGCGCATCGCCGGGCGACTTGCGGCAGACGTGCTTGAAATGATCAGGCCCTATGTTAAAGCCAATATCACAACCGATGAACTCGATCAAATTGCACACAAATACATCACTGAGACACAACAGGCCACGCCAGCTCCCTTAAATTATCATGGGTTTCCTAAATCAATCTGCACCTCTATTAATCACGTTGTTTGTCATGGCATCCCGGGGCTTAAGAAGCTAAAAAATGGCGATATCATTAATATTGATATCACCGTCATCAAAGATGGCTATCATGGCGATACGAGTCAAATGTTCTTTGTGGGCGAACCTTCAATTCTCGCAAATCGATTAACCGCAATCACATTGGAATGTTTGTATTTAGGCATCAAACAAGTGAAGCCCGGCAATACGCTGGGCGATATTGGCGCTGCCATTCAACAGCATGCCGAGAACAATCATTTTAGCGTCGTACGCGAATATTGCGGTCACGGCATCGGCAAAGGCTTTCATGAAGCGCCCAATGTGTTGCACTACGGAGAGCCACATCAGGGTGCTGTCTTAAAATCAGGGATGACTTTCACCATCGAACCCATGATCAATGCCGGAAAACGCGATGTGAAGCTTCTATCAGACGGCTGGACAGTCGTCACAAAAGATCATAGTCTGTCTGCACAATGGGAGCACACGCTGCTCGTAACAGAAACGGGCTGCGAGGTGTTAACGAAACGATTGGGTGAGGTGATTGAGTAAATGACGCATTCTTAATATCAGTGACCCAACAAGGAGAACAACATGTTTGAATTACCAAAACTACCCTATGCCCTCGATGCGCTTGCCCCTCATCTTTCTAAAGAAACGCTCGAATATCATTATGGCAAACACCATCAAGCCTATGTTAATAATCTCAATAATTTAACCAAAGACTCGCCATTGGCTAGCATGAAACTAGAAGACATTATCATGCAATCTACGGGTGGCATTTTTAATAACGCCGCACAAATTTGGAACCATACATTTTACTGGCATTGCTTGGCACCAAAGAGTGCCTCCGAACCCACTGGCCACTTAGCCGATGCAATTAAAAAACAATTTGGTTCATTTGATGAGTTTAAAAAATTATTTTCTCAATCTGCCGCAAGCTTATTTGGATCTGGCTGGGCATGGCTTGCAAAAAATAAAGATGGCATCTTAGAAATTCTAAATACCAATAACGCTAGCCTCCCCATGAAAGAAGGTAAAACAGCATTACTCACTTGCGATGTATGGGAACATGCTTACTACATCGACTATCGCAATGTGCGCGCCAATTACATTGAACATTTTTGGCAGTTAGTCAACTGGGAATTCGTAGCCTCTAATCTATAAGAATCACGACGAAACACCAGACCCCACAACAAGTGCGGGGTGACAATATACATCCTGTCACCCCGCACTTGTTGTGGGGTCTGTGTTTTATAAGTTTTTATAGGACAAGTCTGCATGTTATGTTATAATAATCTCTTAAGAATAAATTATAAAAGAGGAAGAGGTCATGACGAGATCTCGTCACGTTTCTTTGTTTAAGCAAGCTCTCATCACAAAACGCGCCAAGCGTACAGACATCCCTATTACAGCCATAGCCTCTATCGAAGACAGTCTTAACATGCCACATCTTGACACAAAATTATCTACAGTATTTGCAAAAGGATTTCATTTATCTCCAGACATTCATCCCGGCATTCGACATGCTACCCGACCAGAATCTGCTCTGCGAGCAATCACACAAGTACTTGGGCCTGAAGCCGACAACTACATTAATCTCACGCCCAAAAGAACACTACTACATCATGTCATTGCCAATGTTATCACGCAAATACACACAGATCATCCTACACACTTCGCTGATATCGTTGCACAATGTTACAAAAACTGTCATTTACAACCTCTCAATCACCAGTATACGCACGTCTCTCAAAGCAGCCGCAGTCAGGCAGAGCGCACTCATCGTGAAAAAAGTGATGCCGATGAAATATTACGCTTCATCGTTCAAACATGTCAAAAAAGAGAAACCGCGGGTGCCTATAACGCACACCATTTAACATTGTCAGTCGATGAAATCATCACGATGGTATACGGTGATTACCTCACAAAAAAAAACATGGCTGTTCACTTTCATGAGACTGTTCAAACACAACTCAATAAAATGCTGCGCGGTGGAGAGATAAAAAAATTAGAAACATTCGCGCCACGCGAACGAATCACTTACATGATCAGCGGCGCACCCGCAACGGGCAAGGGCGTCTTAACGGGGTATCTCATGCAAATGGGGGTCAAACTAGACAAATTATGTCGTATTTTACCCGATGAATGGCATGCTATTTTACAGCAAAACAGCGATCCAAATGATCTGGGGCCCGACAAACGATATCACGGAAAATTATTACATACAGAAACCGTTGCGGTTCGCAAATTAATCATGGCCAATCTCACTCAAAATATAACGCAAGGTCTGCCCATTCCAAATTGCATCATGGAAATGATTATCGCAACACCCGAGAGAATTAACTTCGCCACAATGAATGGTGGACGTTTACGCTGTTTTGTAGCAGCACATGACAACCCACTCAGCGCAATGCAAGGTTGTATTACGCGCTTTAACAACACAGGTAGATTTGTACAAGTAAAAGATATTGTGCTCAGTCTACAAGATTTAAGTAGAGAAATGCCCAACACAATGCAACACATCATTAGTCAACCAACGGATGCACGAATAGAGATATACGACATGACGCATATTCATGCATCACATACTACAGCGCACGACACACCGAAATCACCTATCTGCACAGGCGATTCACTGAATGGTAAAATGCTCATTTTCAACATTGAAGATTTTTTACATTTCTGCAAAAAAATATACTTGGATCGTGAAACAAAAAACCCGCATGAGCTTTATGTAAAACACGCTAAACTAAACACAAAAGCTTTAGCGCAATCATTCAAGGCACACTATCAGTCTATGCTTGGCAATATTATCTTGATTGATCCTACTGTGAATCTCACAAAAAACCAGCATAAACTCTATGAGTATGCTTATGCGCATTTTTCAAATACAGGGGAATTAATCATTGATAATGACGCCAGGTACAAGCGCATCTTAAAACAATCAGAGGTTGCGCGTACATTCTTTGAAGCTTTTCAAGAAAATATCAATATTAAACAACGACCTGGGAGATCGTCATGACAACCAACACTCATAAAAAATCAAAACCTCGTCTCTCTTTCCCCGGTGGTTTGCTCATTCCACAAAAGAAACGTGAATTAAATGATGTAGAAAAAGCATGGTTAGATATAATTGAGTACGGTACGGATGCAGATGATGCGACCCAGCAAGAAGACGGTAAAGAAACGGTCGTGACGACTGACAAACATAAAAAATAGTCTTCCGCCTGTCGTGCCAGTTAAACCTAAATTCGAGCGTTGAAGATTAAAATCTTTTTTAGCGAAGCCGTACTCACCCGTACGGTGAGTTAAAAAAGATTGAAAAAGATTTTAAGATTCAATGTGGTAGCCCCTCGCAATAGGTTTGAACTGCCGAATTTAGGTTAAAACATGCTGGCACGACAGGCGTAAATTCGCGTCACAAGAAGATCTTGCATGTCGTGCGGAATGATATGACAATACCATTTTGTAGCAGTTCCCGTTCAGATGCGGTCTGTTAGTGTTATTCTGCGCAATGGCTCGTCGGCCGCAGGCCTTACGCTTAACTTGCACTACATAATAACACTAACAGACCGCATCTGAACGGGAACTGCTGACCATTTTCAAAAGGTCGTACTCATGTTTGTCAACTGCTTCAAAAGTCGATTTTTTGCTATCCCAAAGCTCACTATAGCAATTAATGCAGCACGTATCGCACGTATACAACCACCTATTCAGCAACGCCCACCAAAAAATGTGTCAATGTCTACACTCTTTGCTTACCGCCCAACGCACCTTATTACATTTTCTGCATCACATAAACTCACACCAGCTGAAAAAATGTGGCAAGAGTGTATAGAATTCGGCGAACCATCCAAACGTCCCAGAAGGCCCTAAAATGGAAGTTTTCTATTTTAAGACGTGCTTTTCTAACAACGTCACACGCGAACGCAACCCTTGTAACTCATCGAGTAAATCGATTACTAACGCAGCGCTGACAACGTTCATTTCAAAATCATGCTGCAAACGCAGCACCTTACGCATACGAAGAACTTGCGCTAAATCAAACATCCACACTGCTTCTGATTGATCTTGTGGCTTTAAAATATCATGAGCAACATATTCATAAACAACCTGCACCTCTACACCATAAGTCTCGCATAGCTCATCTAATGTAAAAACATCTTCATGGGTGCTGTCATCAACAACCAACCATTGTACTTTATTTGGCATGAAAAATCTCCGATTACGCCATCGCTTTCCGTGGATTAAATTTCATTGTGTGAGACATTTTTTCATACAGCTGTTTCTCTTCATCCGTATGGGCAGGTGGTGTTTGAATTTCAATCAGAACGTACTGATCGCCTGGTGTCGGTTTTCCAGGTAAACCGCGGCCTTTTAAGCGCAATTTTTGGCCACTTTTTGTGCCTGGTTTTAAAGTTAGCCCAACCTTACCTGCCAACGTGGGAATCTCAATCTGCGCACCCAGTGCTGCTTCCCAAGGCGTAATAGGTAAAGTTAAAAAGACATCTTTCCCTTGCAGCGAAAAAAGAGGATCTGGCTCAATATTGGCCTTCATATAAAGATCTCCTGCAGGACCCCCACCCATGCCTTGCTCACCCTGTCCTGCGAGTCGCAATTGCTGACCTTGCGAGAGTCCCACGGGTATATTGACCTTGACAGTCTGTGTTGTCTGGTCACGCTGCAATTGCAGCGTTTTTTGTGCGCCCTGAAACGCTTCGCGAAGCGTTACGTTGATCGTTACTGTCAGATCACGACCACGTCTTTTAGCGTGATGATGAGCCTGCCGTTGTCCCCCACCTCCATCGTTAAAATGCACGGCCCCCCCACCAAAAAGCGAAGAGAAGAAATCACTGAAATCGCCAAAAGAATTTTCTGCTGAATGAAATTGACCGCCTTGACCGCCTTGATTAAAAGCTTGTTCTTGCCAGCCTGGAGGCGGTCTGAATTCTTGCCCTGCTTGCCATGAATCGCCCAAACGATCGTAAGCGGCTCGTTTTTCTGAATCTTTTAGAACCTCATAAGCTTCTTTAGCATTTTTGAACTGCTCTTCAGCGTTAGGCTCTTTGCTCACATCAGGATGATACTTGCGCGCCAAACGGCGATAAGCATGTTTGATATCTTCATCTGAAGCTTTTTTATCAACACCAAGAATGGCGTAATAGTCTTTATATTCCATGAGAATGTTCTATGCTTTAACTCACACTAACAAGCCCCACTAGGGGTAGGGTGGGGGGATCAAAATCGCAATTACCATATTGATTGGTGCAATGATATTTATAACGACTACTCATCCTTCGGCAATCTAATCGTCAACACATCGCATTGCGCGCCATGCAACACAGCGTTTGCTGTGGATCCTAATAATAAAGAAAGACCATGTCGTCCATGGCTACCTGTCATGATCAGATCAGCGCCCACCTTTTCTGCGGTCTGCAAAATTTTTGTTTTGGTAGGGCCTACTTCGACAAATTGATCGTGTTTATCAACATTTAATTTCTCGCCAAGCTTTGCGAGTGATTGACGTGCCTCATCTATCAACTGCCCCTCGATGTCTTCAATACCAAGATAGGCATAGCTATAACCAGGCAAGGGCTCAACAACGTGAATGATATAAAGTTTTGCGCCTGTCAATCCTCGCATAGTGCGTACTTTTTCAACAAGATATGCTGTATCTTCCGTTAGATCAGTTGCGAATATGATTTTGTTGTACATGGTATCCTTCCTTTAAGTAAACACAATGTGTTCGTCCTTCATTCCCACCTTAATTGTTTCGCCAGGCAAATAATGACCGCCTAAAATTTCTTGCGCTAGTGGATTTTCAACATACTGCTGGATGGCCCGTTTCAAAGGCCGTGCTCCATATACAGGATCATATCCCGTTACTGTCAAATAATCCATGACCTCCTCTTGCACGTCTAAGTTCAACCCACGTTCTTTCAACCGCTCACGCAGATGATTTAGTTCAATCGATGCAATCTTTTTAATTTGCGCCTGATCCAGCGGATGAAAGACCACAATCTCATCAATACGATTGATAAATTCAGGCCTGAAATGTTTGCCGACAACTCCCATCACCGCTTCACGCATTGCAAAATAATCGCCCTGTTTTGCAATACCATGAATCAACTCTGAACCCAAATTAGAGGTCATCGCAACAATCGTATTTTTAAAATCAACTGTGCGGCCTTGGGAATCTGTCAGACGACCATCATCTAGTATTTGCAATAAAATATTAAACACATCTGGATGCGCCTTTTCCATCTCATCTAACAAAATCACCGAATAGGGTTTGCGACGCACTTGCTCTGTTAAATAACCACCTTCTTCATATCCGACATAACCGGGTGGCGCGCCTAATAGTCTTGAAACAGCATGTTTTTCCATATATTCAGACATATCAATTCGAATCATAGCATCTGATGTGTCAAATAAAAATTCTGCGAGCGTTTTACATAACTCTGTTTTACCCACCCCTGTCGGGCCTAAAAATAAAAATGAACCGATGGGCCGATTCAGATTAGAAAGTCCTGCACGAGAACGACGAATGGCATTAGAAACGGCCGTGACCGCTTGACTCTGTCCAACAATGCTTTGATGCAGTGCATCTTCCATATGAAGCAAACGTTCTTTTTCACTTTCAAGCATTTTTGAAACAGGGATATGCGTCCATTTAGAAACAACCTCAGCAATTTCTTCATCCGTTACTTTGTTTCGAAATAATGGTTTAGAGGCTTGTTCTTTTTCTTCAACAGTAGAAGCGGACGTTAGCTGTTTCTCTAATTCAGGAATCCGCCCGTACTGTAATTCGGCCATGCGCGATAAATCGCCTTTGCGACGCGCATTTTCAAGTTCAACACGCACTTTTTCTAATTCGCTCTTAATAGATTGCGCGCCATGCAGTACATTCTTTTCAGATTTCCAAATCACTTCTAACGCTTTGTATTCATCTTCTAATTTCTTTAAATCTGCCGCTAGTTTTTCTAATTGTTTTTTAGAAGCAGGATCGGTCTCTTTCTTCAAGGCCACTTGTTCAATTTTAAGTTGAATAATGCGACGCTCTAAGCTATCCATCACTTCTGGTTTTGAATCAATTTCCATTCGGATATTGCTACCTGCTTCATCGATTAAATCGATCGCTTTATCTGGTAAAAAACGATCTGTAATATAACGATGCGATAACGTCGCAGCGGCCACAATGGCAGAATCAGTGATCTCAACACCATGATGCACTTCGTAACGTTCTTTCAAGCCGCGCAAAATAGCAATGGTATCTGGCACCGTTGGCTCATCAACAAGCACGCGCTGAAAACGTCTTTCTAAGGCTGCATCCTTTTCAATATACTTTCGATATTCATCGAGCGTTGTTGCGCCCACACAATGCAACTCACCGCGCGCCAATGCAGGCTTTAACATATTGCCTGCATCCATTGAACCTTCGGCACGTCCTGCACCAACAACATTATGCAACTCATCGATAAATAAAATCACTTGCCCTGCCTCTTTTGCAAGCTCTTTCAAGACAGCTTTTAAACGCTCTTCAAATTCGCCGCGAAATTTTGCGCCAGCAATCAATGCACCTAAATCTAACGAGAGCAATCGCTTATTACGCAATCCTTCTGGTACTTCATTGTTGACGATACGCTGAGCCAACCCTTCGACGATTGCGGTTTTTCCAACGCCTGGCTCACCAATTAAAACGGGGTTATTTTTTGTACGACGCTGCAACACTTGAATCGTGCGACGAATTTCTGAATCACGACCAATCACAGGATCTAGTTTGCCCTTCAATGCCTCTGCGGTTAAATCAATCGTATACTTTGTTAACGCATTGCGTTTGCCTTCTGCATCCGGTTCGTCCACTTTCTCTCCTCCACGTTCAGATTCAATTGCTTTTTCTAAAACCGCACGATTTGCCCCACATTGACGCAATATCTCCCCCAGCATTCCTTTATCTTCAAGTGCTGCGAGCAAAAATAATTCGCTAGCAATAAATTGATCTTTGCGTTTTTGTGCAAATTTATCCATTAAATTTAAAACGCGATTTAATTCATTAGAAACATGAATCTCACCACCCACACCTGTTACTTTCGGCAAACGCGCAATCGCTGTTTCTACTTCACGATTAAGCGTTGAAAGATTAACCGCAGACTTTGTCAAAAGTTGGCTAATCGCGCCATTTTCTTCCTGCAACAACGCCTTCATCACATGTAAAGGCTCAATCATCGCCTGATCGTGACGGAGCGCCAACGATTGCGCATCTGAAAGCGCTGTTTGAAATGCATTCGTTAATTTATCCATGCGCATAAAGATTACCTGCTGATAGGTTGATTACAAAATGATGGGGGCGGGATGTCTATTTTCAAGCGATAAATCTGGATACTGCCATTCCCTATTAAATTGGGTCGTCTGCGATTCGAACGCAGGACCAACAGGTTAAAAGCCTGCTGCTCTACCGGCTGAGCTAACGACCCATGATGATGGGATTATTGCTGTTGTGTTGCTTTTACTTTTTCTAACTCTACTGCAGCTGTTTTCGCTGAAGCGGTTTTAGGGTAATTGTGAATCACTTTTTTATATAATTGTTCTGCTTCTTTCAGCTTACCCTGTGCTGAATAAACCAAACCAATCTTCAACTGCGCATCGGGTACACGTGGACTCTTTGGAAAAGAGGTAATCACCGCGCTAAATTCTTGCAATGCCAAATCATTTTTACTCTGCATGCCATACAACTCACCCAACCAGTAGTGGGCATTAGAAGCAAACTGGCCGGAAGGATATTTTTTCAGCATCTCTTGCAAAGAAGTGGCGGCATCATCGTACTTCTTTTCTTTAATAAAATTGTAAGCAGACTGATAAAGCTGCTGTTCTTCTGTCATATCTGGCCGATCATCAGCATCAGCGGATTTTTTGTTCTTTGCCACGACAAGTGCGCCACGAGCAGCATGATTGCTGACAGGATTCGTTGCAAGCGTCGCTGTGTCAGACGCACCATCCGCTTTATCGGCTTTTACTGTACTACTACTAACAGATTTAGTGGGAGCTGGTGCATCATCTACTCTTGATGCTAGTCGCTTTTCTACATTAGCAGCCTGCGCTTGTTGCTGGCTTTGAAGCACCCGCAACTGATGTGTCACTTGATCAACTTGTTCACGTAATGCTTGAATTTGATCCTGCAAAGAATCAATATGCGCACTATTATCGCCACCGCCAGACTGATTATGAATCTGCTGCTCTAAGCGCTGTATGCGCTCATCGTAATTACCATCTCCTGAAGACTGTGATTGCGGCATACGATCTGCATCATAAACCGGTGCAGCTTCAGCAAAAATAGGTTGCACAGACACCGCGAGCACCGTGCAACTTATTATCAAGATGGAACCTAATAAAACGCGCATAAGTTTATTATTAATACTCTAAAACAGCACGACGATCTTGCTGATAGGCTTCTTCAGTATGTCCTGAAACCGCTGGTTTTTGTGAACCATAGCTCACAACGCGTACTTGTGAACGGCTCACCCCATGTGCTGTTAAAATTTGCACAACTGCTTTGGCACGACGCTCGCCTAAACCAATGTTGTATTCTCTGCTTCCTCTTGGATCAGTATGTCCTTCAACTAATGCCTTGGTTGAAGGATGAGCGGAGAGTGTATCTGCATTAGCAATAATCGCTTGTCTGTCATTATCTCGGACCACGTTGCTATCGTAATCGAAATAATAAACGCGATGCATTGGATCAGAATCATCACCATAGCCACCGGATGAGCCGCCCATTCCGGAAGATTGCGCATCGTCATTCTGGTAAGCTGAATTAGCATCAGAAATAGCGGAATCGTCTGATTTATGTTTTGTTGCACAAGCTGCGAGCATTACGCTGCTGCAAATCAACAAAATTGTAATTGATTGTTTAAACGTCATTAATATTCTCCTCATCGGCAAAACTAGATAGCTGGAATTTTGAAAGTATACCGCGAATCACGTGATTATCAAGCGAGAACAACGTAAAACCGCGAGAGAATATTTTACCCTCCTCTCCCCATCCCTCTCCTCCCGCAAAAAACGCGGGAGGAGAGGGTGACGCATGTATTAGCGATTCGACAATACTAACCTCGTGCTACGACAAATATGGAGACCAGGCGGGATCTTGTGCATCGCCGTTACGCGCAGGAATGGTCAGCTGAACACGACCATCAACGGAGACCATACCAAGGACATTGCGACTACCCATCGCAGTATCATAAAGCACCATGCTGCCATTGGGCGCCATGCTAGGCGATGCACTATCGTTAGAGCGACCACTTAATACCCGCATGGTGCCCGAATCTAAATCTAAGATACCAATACTATAAACGCCTGATACACTGTGAATCATCGCGATATGATTACCATCTGGTGTATAAGAAGCGCGTGCATTATAATTACCATCATAAGTCATCCGCGAAACAGCGCGTGTTTGCAGATTGAGCTGATAGATTTGCGGCCCGCCACTACGATTAGAAGTAAACAATAATGAGCGCCCATTCGGCGACCAAGCAGGTTCAGTGTTAATATAAAAATCATGCGTCATTTCTGTTAAATGATGCGATGCGATATCCATGACATAAATATTAGGTGTGCCGTTTGTCGATAAAACCAACGCCAATCTTCTGCCATCTGGCGAGAAAGCAGGTGCGCCATTAATACCTTGCATGTGACTGACCAGCGTTCTCTCACCCGTTATCACATTTTGTATGTAAATACCGGCTGCATGATGCTCGAAAGAAACATAAGCAATCTGTCTACCATTGGGCGCCCAGCTAGGGGACATAATAGGTTCTGGAGAGCGTAATAACGTATGCGGGCCATAACCATCTTGGTCCGCCACTTCTAATGTATAGCGCTTATGCCCAGTTTCATCGTATCCAACAACAACATAAGCTATTTTTGTTGAAAAAACGCCTCGAGTACCTGTGATTGTCTGATACACTAAATCACTGATATGATGCGAAACAGTACGCAATTCTTGACTAGAAACAGTGTATTTTTTGCTAACTAAGCTCGTTCTACCCTGCGCATGGCTCATACCATCTTTCAAAGAAAAACTGACCTGATAGCGATCAGCACCAGCGGGTGTCACCTTACCAACCACAACATAATCTGCCTCTTGTTTCGACAATTTAATGCGGCCACTATTTTGCAAATCATTTGATACAATGGTTGCAATCGATTGAGGTGCTACTTCATTACCCTCAAACGGCGAAACAGACACAGGAATCGCGCCAAGCACGCCCCGATTAAGCTCCATATTCAGCATAGCGTTTGCCGAATAAGACATCATTAAACCCATCACGCCGACTAAAGATAAGATATTTTTGAGAGAGAATATTTTCATTGGGATACCGTTTAATGGTTGAAATGGTATGATCTGTGGTGATTCTAGCATGGCAAGATGAGAAAAGAAAAACTTGCTGATTGAAGAGACCCTACTCGAAGATTCCCCCCCCATAGGGGGAGGGAATCTTCGAGTAGGTGCATCGTAAAAACTACCCCTACTGCATCACATTTTCTGGTTTTGCCTTCAATCTAAACTGCTTAAACGCTTCGAAAGCTTGTGGATCATCTGGAACAGGCAAAGGTGAGGCTTTGAAAACGGCGGCTCTGGCGGAATAATCTAGCGCAGGGTCACCGCTCGATTGTGCGATTTGCACATCAAGCACTGTCCCCTGCCGAGATAGATGAATCAACAGTACGCTAAAAGCCTTTTTGTTAGATTGTGGTGGAATCACCCAGTGTTCACTAATCGCTTGTTGAATCAGCGCCTGATAACGATTGACGATTCCCTGCGCTTCTCGTGACATCGTGCTCTTCATTTTAATCTTTTCACTGAGTAAAGATTGACGCATCGTTTTTTCTGTTGTGGCGTGTAAAGATTTTTGAAATACTTCTTTTAGCTGTTGCTGCGTAATCGCTGGTTTTTTCTTAATTTTGAATTTTTTTAAATCATCTAATAAATCTTTCTCAAAAGCCTGTTTAACGATTTTTGGTTTAGGTATAGGCAAAGGTGTCGGCGTCAAGTCCGAAATAGGTTCTGGTATCTTAGATTGTACAATTGTTTTTTTCTGCACAGGCTGACTAAGAGTATCTGCGGTTAAAATCTTACTCTTTTCTGTATCGCCTAATACCACAGCACTCATCACATCATGCTTGTCTGTATTTTCAACGACTACTAAGGGAGAGGCAAAATCTAAGCCTAATACCAATACAGATAAAATAACCAAATGAAAAAGGCAAGAGAAAATAAAGCAATGTTTATTGTAATCGTTTGTATTTGTAACAGCCATTGATCCCCCCACCCTAACCCTCCCCTTTTGGAGGAAGGGATACAGCAGCGGGGTCTGTGATCAGTCCAACACTTTTTGCACCAGCCTGTTGCAATAACACCATCGCTTCAACCACTTTACCATAATTAACATTTTTATCACCGCGCACATAAACGGGCCTTTCAACATTCATTGCGGCCAGATTAAATTGTTGAGTCAATAAAAAAGTAAGTGTACGCGCAGTGATAGGTTGATTGGGCGCGTCAGCTAAATTTAAATAAAAATTCCCGCTAGCATCAACCGTCACAATAATCGGTTTTTGCTGTTCAGTAGAAATGGGTTTTGCAGACATCTTCGGTAAACTCACTTTAACGCCCTGCGTTAATAGTGGTGTCGTCATCATGAAAATCACAAGCAACACTAGCATCACATCGACTAATGGCACGACGTTCATTTCAGAAAGAGGACGTCTTGAGGTCAGAAACGCCATCAGATTGACTCCACCAGTGGCTCACGCGAAGCAGGCTGTGTTTGACGGATGAGAATATTAATAAATTCTTCTTCAAACGCATCGAAACGAACAAGCAAACGATTAATCGCAGCTAAAAAACGATTGTAAGAAACGACAGCAGGAATGGCTGCAAATAAGCCCAAAGCCGTTGCAATTAACGCCTCTGCAATACCGGGTGCAACCATTGCAATCGTTGCTTGCTCAACGTGTGCAAGCGCCGTAAAAGATTGCATAATACCCCACACCGTTCCAAAAAGCCCTACATAAGGACCGGTTGATCCCACAATCGCTAAAAACGACAAATGCGTTTCCAATCTATCTTGCTCACGCATTTTGGCAGCGTGCATCGCACGCTTCGTATTTTCAATAATGACATTGAGTGTCACATGAGATTGTTTTTTAAAACGCTGAAATTCCTTAAATCCAGCGTGAAAAACAGCTTCCAGTCCCACTGACGAGATCAATTGCGTTGGGCCATATAATTTCGCTAATTCTTCCCCCGACCAAAATAATTGCTCAAACTGATCAGCTGCTCGACGCACATCGCGCAAATACAAGCCACGTTGCAAAATATAAGTCCACGAAACAACAGAAGCGCCAACCAGAATTAACATCACCGCTTTAACGACGATGCTCGCTTGTAAAAAATAACTAAATAATGTTGCATCAACGTTCATTTTTTTCTCCAATCCAGATATCGAATAATGATCAACAAGTCCTACGCATTAGTCTGCGTTACCTGTAATCCAAAATGCGCATAGGCGAGCTTGGTTGCCACACGACCACGTGGTGTGCGCAATATAAAACCTTGTTGAATTAAAAAAGGCTCCACCACATCTTCGATAGTTCCTTTATCCTCATTAATAAAGGCAGCCAAGGTTTCAAGGCCCACCGGCCCCCCATCAAATTTTTCGATCAAGGCTAATAATAACCCACGATCCATACTATCAAAACCCCGACTGTCCACTTTTAGAAAATCAAGCGCCTCTTTAACCAGTGATTCAGAAACACGGCCATCTGCTCTTACTTCCGCATAATCTCGCACACGACGCAAAAGACGATTTGCGATACGCGGTGTACCACGAGAACGACGTCCAATTTCATGCGCACCTTGCGTTTCTATCGAAACATTTAAAATACCAGCTGATCGCTGCACAATACTGCTTAACTCAGACACCTGATAAAATTCTAAGTGTTGAACAATACCAAATCGCTCTCGCAAAGGCGATGTTAAAAGTCCAGCGCGTGTTGTTGCGCCAATCAAGGTAAATGGCGGAATATCTAGTTTAATTGAGCGCGCAGAAGGACCTTCGCCAATTAAAATATCAATTTGATAGTCTTCCATCGCAGGATAAAGCACTTCTTCAACGACAGGACTTAAACGATGCATCTCATCAATAAACAAAACATCGCCTTTCTCAAGATTCGTCAATAACGCAGCAACATCGCCTGGTCGCTCCAATACGGGCCCCGATGTTTGTTTGAAATTAACGCCCAACTCGTGCGCAATAATGCCGGCTAAGGTTGTTTTACCTAGTCCTGGTGGGCCAAAAATTAAAACGTGATCGAGCGCATCTTTGCGATTCATCGCAGCACGAATAAAAATATCCATCTGCTCACGCACACGCACTTGCCCAATATAATCCGCCAGCTGCTTAGGACGTAATGCACGATCAACAGGATCTACCATCAACAATTCTGACATTACACACCCTCTCGTAATGCACGACGAATTAATTCTTCGCTAGAAAAAGCGCCATCATCTGCTTTTGTCACGGCACGATTAGCATCGCCTTGCTTATAACCTAACGTAACGAGTGCAGAAATGGCATCTTGCAAGATCTGATGGCGCACATTCTGCTTAGGTCCAGCCAACGCACCGTCCGTTGGAGCGAACGTACGATACCAACTCGCTAATGGGTCGCGCATCTCCATCACCAATCGCTCCGCTGTTTTTTTGCCAATGCCTGGAAAACGCACTAAATGTTCTGTTTCATTGTTAAGAATATAGTGAATAAACTCTTCCATGGGGGCGCTTGATAAAATAGTGAGTGCCAAACGTGGTCCTACCCCATTAACCTTCAGTAGCATTCGAAATAAGTGACGCTCATTGGCTGTACAAAACCCATAGAGATGGTGTGCATCTTCACGAATAATTAAATGCGTAAACAAATGGGTTTCTTGTCCCACTTCTGGTAATTGATAAAAAGTACTCATCGGCGCATCGATTTCATAGCCAATACCTTGCACATCCACCAATAACTGTGGCGGCTGTTTCTCCAGAATAATGCCACGTATTTTTCCGATCATGAAAATTAGGCTCCCTTCCCCCTACCCAAGCAAATATTAGCAATTCCCCTCCCCCGCAGGTGGTGGGTTAGGGTGGGGGAGGATGCTATGCCTTCAACAATCGCCTCAACGAACGACCATGCGCGTGGCAAAGTGCGATAGCCAGCGCATCAGCGGCATCTGCTTGGATAGCATCTCGTAGATTGAGGAGGCGACTGACCATATATTGCATCTGCTCTTTCGTGGCCGCACCATAACCGACGATCGATTGTTTTACCTCTCTAGCAGAATACTCTGACACGGGTAACTGATCAAATGCGACGATTGCAGCACCCCGTGCCTGCCCCAGTTTTAAAGCAGAGGAGGGATTTTTTGACATAAATATTTTTTCAATGGCAGCTTCGATGGGCTGATATAAAATAATCAACTTTTGCAATTCAAGATAGATGTGTCGCAAACGCAGGACAACTGGAAAGCCCGTCAGGTCAAGATGTCCGCTTGCAATGTGGATATGTCGATTCCCCTCAATTGCAATCACACCATAACCCGTACGACGTGAACCTGGATCAATACCAATAATCACGGTCATGCATTCAGGCTCCTTGCATCAACTGTCATCCCGCAATTATGAGAGGATCATTCACCACTCAGCATTCGTGTAAACAACCTGCACATCATCTAAATCTTCTAGCGCATCAATCAAATTCACCATGGTTTCAATCGTTTCAGGATCGGCGATCGTTGCATTGGTTGAAGCAAGCATTGTCACTTCAGCTTGCTCTGGTTTAAATCCTGCTCCTATTAATGCCATCTTAACAGGTTCAAAATTTTCTGGGGAGGTAATGATGTCAATGCTCCCATCCTCGTGCTCCAACATATCTTCAGCGCCTAATTCCAGGGCAATTTCCATGATACGTTCTGCAGGCACACCCGGTGAAAAAATAATTTGTCCTAACTTTTTAAATAAATAAGCAACCGCATTGCTCGCACCCAAATGACCACCATGTTTAGAAAAAGCGTGTCGAACTT
>Ga0155614_142_pt1 | contig 23236 bp, 20 predicted proteins | sample RifCSPhighO2_12_FD_107271 | JGI IMG/M metagenome (GOLD analysis project Ga0155614, IMG submission 107271) | Gammaproteobacteria bacterium RIFCSPHIGHO2_12_FULL_42_10
TTGATACGGAACTCGCGTAATAAAATATCAAGGCGTTTGCTCTGAGGTGTGAAAAGTGGCGCACGTAATATATTGGTAATTTTAAAATGATCGAGCGATTCGCCGGATGAGAGCGCGTTTAATAAATCTTTAGCAAGCAGAATGCCGACGACTTCAGTATTTGCATGATTGACCACAGGGAATCTTGAGTGACCTGATTCTGCAATACAAGGCACGCTTGTAGCTAGCGTGTCATCTTGGTTGATGACGATCATCTGCGATTTGGGAATCATGATTTCTCGTACTTGCATGTTGGCGACTTGCAAAATACGCTCGATCGTGTTTAGTGCTTCGGCGCTTAATATATGATGTGATTTTGCGAGTCTTAATAATACAATGAGCGCCTCATCGTCTTTCGGAACGGGCATGAATCGTGCAAGGAATTTTGAAAGCCATGTTTGCTTAGGTTGGATGACTGGGTTATTTTCCTTCATACGGGTTGTTAAATCCTAGTTGGTGCATGATGTTTGTTTCAAGCGCTTCCATTGCACTCGCTTCTTTGTCATTTTGGTGGTCATAGCCTTGCAGATGTAATACGCCATGTATCACCATGTGAGCCCAATGCGCAGGCAGTGGTTTTTGTTGCGCAACAGCCTCTTCTTCAAGGATGGCAGGACAAATGACAATATCACCTAAAAGACGTCTCTTTAATTGTAATTCAGGCGGCCCATCATATGGAAAGGATAACACATTGGTTGGGCCTTGTTTATGTCGATATTGTGTATTTAGCATGGTTATTTCTTCGAGGCTGACAATGCGCAAGGTGATTTCCGCAGGTTCTGAGCGACTGAGCAGAGCAGCGTCTGCCCATTGACGCAACAGAGCGACTTTAGGGATGAAGCATTGCTTGGTGGCTTTTTGGATCAGGATATGATGTTTCATGATGGTTGGGTTATTTCAGGCAGTGGTGCGCTCCAAAGGGGAAGGACATAGCGTTCCTTCTATCGAGTAAGACTGCGCTTTTGTCACTTGCACCCATACTATTTGACCCGCGAGGGCTGGGTTGCCATCGAAAGTGAAGGCGCGGTTGTTTTCGGTTCTGCCAAATAAGCGTTTTTTATCTTTTGTGGAGGGGCCATGTACTAAGATAGGTTGTAGGGTGCCTACCATGTTTGCACCCACACGACCTGCGTGATGGTTGAGGCGTTCTTGCAAGATGGCTAATCGCTCTTTTTTGACCTCTGCTGAGACAGGGTCTTCTAATGAGTGAGCGGGTGTGCCAGGGCGTGGACTATAAATAAAGCTAAACGAGGTATCGAATGAAACATCATCGATGAGGCGTAAAGTTGCTTCAAAGTCCTCATCTGTTTCACCAGGGAATCCAACGATAAAATCGCTTGAAATGCTGATATCGGGCCTGACTTTGCGTAATTTTTTAATTTTTGATTTATATTCTATCGTAGTATAGCCGCGCTTCATGGCAGCCAATACGCGATCAGAGCCACTTTGCACGGGCAGATGCAAGTGATTAGCTAATTTAGGAATGGTGCGATAAGCCTCTATCAGCCGTTCTCTAAATGCAATGGGGTGAGAAGTTGTAAAGCGGATGCGTGTGATCTCATCTATTGTGGCGATATATTCGATTAAAGCTGCTAGATCCGCCATGTTGCCATCGTAGGTTGTGCCGCGATAATCATTTACATTTTGTCCTAGTAGTGTGATTTCTTTGACGCCTTGCGCTGCAAGGCTTGCAACTTCTGCCAACACATCATCGAGTGGACGACTGATTTCTTTTCCGCGAGTGTAAGGCACAATACAGTAACTACAATATTTACTGCATCCTTCCATAATCGTAACAAAAGCGGCGACCCCATCAGCGCGTGGTTCAGGTAAATGATCGAATTTTTCAATTTCAGGAAAACGAATATCAACGACAGGTTTTGTATGTGTTTGTCTTTCGCGAAGCATGTCACCTAAGCGATGGATAGTCTGCGGACCAAAAACTAAATCAACATAGGGTGCACGCTTAAGAATGGCTTCCCCTTCTTGGCTGGCAACACAGCCGCCAACGCCTATAATCATGTTTGGATTATTTTCTTTGAGGATACGAAAGCGTCCTAAATCAGAAAATACCCGCTCCTTTGCTTTTTCACGAATAGAGCAAGTATTGAGCAGAATGACATCGGCTTCCTCTGGATGCTCTGTTTGAACCAACGGGTGGGCGGCCATGAGAACGTCTGCCATTTTGGTGGAATCATAAACGTTCATTTGACAGCCATGCGTTTGAATATAAAATTTTTTCATGTTGTACCGGTATCTATCTAATAGGAGTTTCCCATGTCATCTATGCGTAGTTTTCAATCAAGCACGCTTACGCCTAATACTACCGTATTGCTGGATGATCGCGCTAGTCATCATATTGCTCATGTATTGCGCAAATCGCTTGGAGACGAGATTGTGTTGTTTAATGGGGATGGATATGAATATGTTGCCAATATTATCCATCTTCACAAAAAAGGCGTGACAGTTGCGGTTGCTGAAGCATTGCTGCGCGACCGAGAATCTCCGCTTGATCTTATTTTGGCGCAAGGCATTGCGCGTGGCGACAAAATGGATTTTATACTGCAAAAATCAGTTGAATTGGGCGTTGCCCATATTTATCCATTGATTACGGCGCATTCGCATAAATGGCCGAAAGATCAAATAGGGGAGAAACGTTTGCAGCATTGGCAGTCTGTTGTGACGAGTGCCTGCGAGCAATCGGGCAGGAATCGTATACCGCTATTGCATGTGCCGATCTCACTTTCAGCTTTCTTGGAAACGATTCAGGTTGATCTAGGCTTTATTTTGTCTTTTAAGAAGAGCCAGCCTATTTCTGTGAAAAGTAAAGCATCCGCTACCTCGGTGGCTGTGCTGATTGGATCAGAGGGTGGATTGAGCGAAGCTGAAACAACCGCAGCGCTACAAAAAAACTTCATGCCCCTGTCTTTGGGCCCTCGTACTTTACGTACAGAAACGGCAACGATCGTTGCACTTAGTTTGTTACAAAATCATTATGGCGATGTCAGCAATTCCCGCTAACTAGTTAGCGGGAATTGCTGTGGCGATGTTTGGAATTTGTTCTTATAAGATACAATATAATTTATTTAGATTTTTATTTAACAGATGATTTTGTTTTCGTTATGCTTGAGGTGGAAAAGATAGATGTGTGTTAAAATCAGAGAGATATGAGAACGAATGGTACCCTAATAGGCGAATATCAACAGACGATTCATGAGCTTTCTGAGCTGATTGTGCGTGCTCAGAAGCCGATTCGTATTTTAGACGCACTTAAATGGGGGCCGCAGGTTGCCGCCTATTTTTTTGAAAACAAATGTAAAAAATTGCCGACTATCGATCGAGAATTTTATTTAAAAAATAATCCGTTGTCTTTTGATCCAGAACAAAAGAAAGAAGAATTCTACGAGATAGATCGTTTAATTCGTCGTAAGCTGGGCCAATATAGTGGCGTTGGCAGTATTATGCAACGTATGTGTAATGAATATATACGTGTCGTTGATATGTTGATGGCACGCGGCACCTCTAGATTTACCGAAATTTCTCAAGATTTATATGGCAGTTCTGAAGATGCCTTTCATATTGGTGCGCCGACCTTAAAAGATCTAGCAACGCTCATTAGTGATGCTTTGGCAAATATTAAAGATCAGGTATTTACCGAAGCAGATGAGGAAACACATACAAGCAAAGCAGTCGTTGCGATGTTAGGCGAGCGATTGAGTGGTTACTTTGCAGAGCATGACAACATTCGCGTTGAACTAAGCGATGGTATTATTGCAGATGCTGCGGCAGGTGCGGATAAAATTAAAATACGAGAAGGGTTGAAATTCAGTTTACGTGAAATTCGTGCGCTTGAAGTGCATGAGGGCTGGGTGCACCTTGCAACGACTTTAAATGGTATGGCGCAGCCCGTTTGTACTTTCTTAAGTAAGGGCGCGCCTTCCTCTACTGTGACGCAAGAAGGACTTGCGATTATTACTGAATTATTTACTTTTTCGTCTTATCCGGAGCGAGTCAAACGTTTGACGAATCGTATTAGCACGGTAAACATGGCAGAAGAGGGTGCAAATTTTTTTGATGTGTTTCAGTTTTATCGCAATCAAGGTCTCAATGAAGAAGACTGCTATCAATCATCTGTGCGCGTTTTTCGTGGTAGCACGCCTGTTGGCGGGCCATTTACAAAAGATTTATCTTATAGCAAAGGGTTTATTTTAATTTATAACTATATGCGTCTTGCGGTTCAGCGCGGTTTAGTGAGTCGCATCCCATTATTATTTGTTGGCAAAACAACATTAGAAGATTTGCATATTCTGCACGATTTATTAGAAGAGAAAATTTTGATTCCTCCCAGATATATGCCGACACAATTCTCAGATCTCGCAGCACTCAGCGCTTGGATGGTGTATTCATTATTCTTAAATCGCTTAGATTTGCGCCGACTGGCGTTGGATTTTAAGGCGATACTGCAGTAATTTGAATATTTTTTTGATGCGATCGATGTTACATCGCCACAGGATCGACATCGATCACCCATCGAATGGCATGATCGCGTGCGATATCATCGATTTGTTTTCGAATACCTTTTAGAAATTGTTGCATCGTTTGGCGATGGTTTGCGCGCACCAATAGCTGCTGACAATACATGCCTCTGCGTTTTGCAAGCAGTGCACTCACAGGACCGAGTAACGTGATCTGTGTTGCATCTAACATCTTTAATTGTTTGACTGCTTCTAAAAAGGCATCTGCAATGTCAGCTGTGCGTGCTTCTGCGCGAATGAGTGCTGTAAATGAAAAGGGTGGGTGTGTTGCCGCGGCTCGCTCGGTTAGCAAATGTTTTGTAAACAGTGTATAACCATGCTGAATCAGTGTTTGTAAGAGTATGTGTTCTGGGTAACGCGTTTGAATAATCACAGTGCCTTTTTTTTCTTCTCGTCCAGCGCGTCCTGCAACTTGTACGATTAATTGGCCCATCTGTTCAGTTGCTCTAAAATCAGCACTAAAGAGTCCACTATCTGCATCAATAATACCGACCAATGTGACGTTTGGAAAATGATGGCCTTTTGCAAGCATTTGTGTTCCCAGCAAGATAGCTGTTTTGCATTGATGAGCAGCTGTGATGAGCGTTTCTGTTGCGCCACGACGTTTTGTGTTATCTCGATCGACGCGAATAATCGGCACGTCCGGAAAATGTTTTGCTAATGTTTTTTCTAGTCGTTCTGTACCCAAGCCAAGGGGCAGTAAAGTTTCTTGATGGCATTTTTCACACTGTGTCGGAATAGCACGTTTATTGTTGCAATAATGACATTGTAAACAGGCTGATTTTTGGTGGTAAACCAAACGACTGTCGCAGTGTTTGCATTCTGCAATCCATCCACAGCTAGTGCAGTAAAGTACCGGTGCAAAACCACGACGATTTAAAAATAACATGACCTGATTCTGATTGGCGAGATGTGTTCGCATACTCAGAAGTAAGTTTTGCGATAGGCCTTCTTTGGGGATCCCTTGACGAAGATCTACGACTTGATAGCTTGGCATGACAGCAAGACCGGCACGCTCGGGTAATGCAAGATAGGTATAACGATCTCGATTAGCATTATGTAATGACTCAAGCGAAGGCGTGGCAGATCCTAGAATAACAGGTGCTTGATTTATCTTGCCGCGCACAATGGCAAGATCGCGTGCGTGATAACGAAATCGATCTTGTTGCTTAAAAGAGGCATCATGTTCTTCATCAACGACAATGAGTCCTAGATTGTTAAAAGGTGCAAAAATGGCAGAGCGCGTGCCAATGACGATACGCGCCATGCCTGATCGTGCAGCTTGCCATGCTAAAAAACGTTCGCGTGGTGGCAAGCCAGAATGCAGCATGTTAATCGGTACCTGAAAGTGTGTCTGGAATCGCTCAATGATTTGGGGGGTTAAGCTGATTTCAGGTACTAGAATGAGTGCTTGCTTGCCTTCCGCGATGATTTGTTGAATCACATGGATGTAAACAGCTGTTTTGCCACTACCCGTTACGCCATCTAGCAAGAAGACACGAAAGGATTGTGCCTTTAGAATTGCCTGCGCTGCTTTTAGCTGCATGGCGTTCAGATTAAAACGCCCTTTCTCACCGCCCCCCTCCTCAACGAGGGGCGGTGAGAGAAGCTTTGATTGGGTGGCTTTCCCCTTTCTCAGCACCTCCGGCAGGGCTTGTGTTAATACTTCACCTAAGGGGCTGTGATAGTAATCTGCTGCCCACAGACAAAGTTGATATAGATCATTCGGTAAAAGCGGTGTTTGATCAATGACTTCCAATATTGGTTTTAATTTGTGCACTGCAATGGTTGCGTGATCTGTTATTTCGATTAACCATCCGATTAAGGTTCGCGATTGGAAAGGGACGCGTACACGCAGACCTTGCTGTAACGTACGGGGATCGATTGCCTCGGGCAATACATATTCAAATAACCGGTTGAGAGGCGTAGGTAGTGCTATGCGCAATATTTTTTTAGTGTTTTGCATGATTCTGGTATAATACTCTGAGTTTGATGGGATGTATCTTGATCTTGCTATTAGGACGAAGGAAAGGCCTATGAATTCTGCACAGCAACCATTAAAAGACGCGCAATTACACGAAATCATTAATCGTTTTCTCGATGTGATTTGCCAGCAGCAACCAGCGCTTAAACCGATTATTCAAGCAAAAAAAGATGAAATTATACCCTTGATGAAGGCAGTGTTACGTCCTCAGCAAATTTCTCCCAGCATGATGCAAACACCTGCTTTTGTTAAACAACTAACAGTTGTCCTCACCGTTACATTGCAAGTGAAATTACAACTAGATTGCGCTGGGATGTCACCTGAAAAAAATAAGGCGTTGCAGGCAGAGATGGGCATGTTATTAACTGCACTGAAGGAAACATCGCTTTTCAAACAAGATCCGAAGATGGTAGATCAGCTGATGCAGGCATTGATATTAGATCCCAATAAATTAACGCTTCTCCTAAAGCCCGATCAATTAAAGCGAATACATGATGTGATGATTGAGCAAAGTGCTGCACTGCTCACAATGAAACCCTCGTCGGGAGAGAACAAAAACGCTCTTGAAGCCTTGCGTGACACGCCACAGAAAAAAGATGATCCCTACCATAATTTATTAGGTCTGATGACTTCTTCTCAAACAGGCAGTATCGCTATTGTTATCCAATATTTTGTAGGGAATGGTCTCGGCATGACTGATTTTAATCCAAATAATGGGTCTGCGCCGATTGATACGACGAATAAAGTAGAGAGTGTATTTGGAGACTCATTGGGATTGAAGGCCGCTACATCGAAAAATTTCGACTCTATTCTTGGTACCGTTACAAGCACACTTGAAGCCTGTTTGGGGGTGAATATGCAATCAACCGCATCAGCCTTTCAGGATGCATCCGCCGCTTATTTGAATCGCCCTCAGTTGAGTCCACCCAAGTGAGTGCAATGGGTATATACCCATTGCACTTCAAGTAATAGCAGTATAGAAATTAGATATGAACCATGAAAGGAAGATATTGTGCACACTATTCTAGTGGTCGGAGCTGGTAAAATTGGAACACTCATTGCATTTTTGTTAGCACGCACAAACGACTATCGTGTCTATCTTGCAGATATTAAACAAACAGAAACACATCTTGTGTTGATGCGCTCTCATGCCTCTTTTCAGTTTGTGACACTGGATGCGACCGATGAAACAACCCTGCTTGATTTTATCAAACAACATGCTATTCAGGCGCTCGTTTCTTCGCTGCCGTATTATCACAATACGCATATTGCCCATGTTGCATTGCGCACAGGCACGCATTATTTTGATCTCACTGAAGATATTGAAACCACGCGACAAATAAAAGTATTATCTAGCAATGCAGAGACTGCTTTTGTGTCACAGTGCGGACTTGCGCCAGGATGGATTGGCGTGCTCGCTCGACACATGATGCGAGATTTTGCATCGATCAATGAAGTGAAAGTGCGTGTGGGCGCATTGCCTGTGACAATCAGCAACGCATTGCAATATGCTTTTACTTGGTCAGTGGATGGTTTAATTAATGAGTATGGTAATCCTTGTCAGGTACTCAAAGAAGGTGCGTTGACAACGGCCCCACCCCTTGAAGATTGTGAGTTGCTGGAAATAGATGGACTGACTTACGAGACATTTAATACATCAGGTGGAGTGGGCGATTTAATTGAATCTTGTCAGGGTAAAGTGCAGCATTTAAATTATAAAACAATTCGCTATCCAGGCCACTGCCAGAAAATGAAATTCCTGATGTTTGATTTAAAGCTAAATGAGGATCGCGATACATTAAAACGTATCTTGATGAGAGCGGTTCCTGAGACAGAGCAAGATGTTGTCGTTGTTTATGTTTCCGTGAACGGGATGCGCCATCAGCAATTTGTGGAAGAAAATAGAGTTAATAAATTTTACGCAGAGACAATGGATGGCTTGGTTTGGTCTGCGATACAGCTTTCTACAGCATCAGAAATCTGCACGGTGATTGATCTGGTTTTTGCAGATGCTAAAAAATATCGTGGTTTCATCCATCATCAAGCATTTTTATACGATGACATCGTGAAGAACAGATTTGGGAAGTATTTTTCTTAAAAGCTCACTGGAGGCATGACAGCGCGTCAGGTGAGCTAAAAGGTGAACGTATGACAGCCGCATTACTAAAATCGCTTAATCTTTCTAAAAAAAATGCTGGCGCAAGTACAGGTATGCATTGGTGGTCAAAAACAAAAAAATCGGGAGAGATTATTTCATATAATCCATCGACTGGTCAGCCCATTGCAGCGATCTATAAAATCAATCAAGTTGATTATGAATATGCCATTAAAGAAGCGCGCGTTGCTTTTGTGAAATGGCGTGATGTGCCTGCACCAAAACGTGGCGAAGTGATCCATGCCATTGGTATGGCATTACGTCAATACAAACGTGCGTTAGGTAGACTCGTTTCGCTCGAAATGGGAAAGTCTATACAAGAAGGCGTGGGTGAAGTGCAAGAAATGATAGATATGGCGGATTTTGCAGTAGGGCTCTCGCGCATGTTGTATGGAAAAACGATGCCTTCAGAACGTATCGATCATCGACTGTGCGAGGTGTGGCATCCGCTTGGTATTGTGAGTGTTGTCACAGCATTTAATTTTCCGGTAGCTGTTTGGGCATGGAATGCATTGATTGCAGCGGTGTGTGGGAATACCGTGATATGGAAGCCTTCCCCTAAAACATCGCTCGCTGCGATTGCAGTACAGCATATTTGCAATCGCGTTTGCCATCAATTTGGCTATCGAGGGATTTTTTCGTTGCTGGTCTCAGATGAGACAGAGCTTGTAAAAAACATGGCATCCGATAATCGTATTGCCTTGCTTTCATTTACAGGATCCACTGAGGCAGGGCGTATTGTCAATGAGTTGGTTGCAAAGCGTTTAGGAAAATCGATTCTTGAGCTGAGTGGCAATAACGGTGCAATTATTGATAAAGGCACTGATTTATCTCGCGTGCTGTCGGCGGTTGCATTTAGCGCAATGGGTACCGCAGGACAACGTTGTACAACCTTGCGTCGTTTATTTGTGCATGAATCAGATTATGAAAAATGCATAGATAAACTGATACCTATTTATAAACAAATTAAAATAGGCGATCCTCTTAACAAGAAAAATTTAGTGGGCCCTTTGATTGATAAGTCTGCTGTTGCGGCATTTGAAAAAACGATTGTTATCGCTAAACAGTCTGGCGGAAAAATTTTATCGGGCGGAAAGGCATTGAAGCACCCTGGTTATTTCGTTGAGCCAACCCTCATCAAGATCAATCATGATTGCGATTGTGTACAACAAGAAACATTTGCACCGATTCTGTATATCATGACTTATCAAACATTTGAAGAGGCTATTTTATTACACAATGCGTCTTGTTATGGTTTGTCATCCGCTTTATTTACGAATGATCTCGCTCATGCAGAATGGTTTCTTTCAGCGCGTGGTAGCGACTGTGGCATCGCTAATATTAATATTGGTACATCGGGCGCAGAGATAGGCGGCGCTTTTGGTGGCGAGAAAAGCACGGGAGGTGGCAGGGAAGCAGGCTCTGATGCATGGAAAGCTTACATGCGTCGACAAACGAACACTGTTTATTGGGGACAAACACTGACTTTTGCACAAGGCGTTAAGTTTGCTGTGTGATGACAGTGCGTAAGGTGAGTCAATTTATTCATAACTATTCAGCGGTTACCAGTGACCCAATCGTGAACGCGCCCGTTTGCGTCTTTTCTTAGCTCAAGTTTTTCATGATCAAAATAATTCATTTTATCTAAGATGTTATTTAAAAAGGTCCTGCGTGAACACCCGCATGCGATTTACTGGTTTGCTCGCTTATATTTTCGTACAAGATATTTGATAGCAATTTAGAGATTGCTTCAGTAATTTGTTTTGCCATTGGATAATATTTTGCATCTAATGCATAACTTGCTGGCACGGGATGATCTGGCCAGGTTATCGAAATAGGTGCTTTTTTTAGAGCGCCGAATGCTTTTTGAGAGATTTGGCTAATGAGAGCAGAGGCGACCCCAAAATGCGGCCAATCAGAATCTGCTATAATGAGGTGGCCAGTCTTTTTGACTGATGCAATGATTGTTTCAAAATCTAAGGGGCGAATTGTGCGTAGATCAATGACTTCGATTGAGCATCCAGACTCAGCAGCTTGTTTTGCAGCGATCAGTGCTTCTTGAACCATGGGACCAATCGCGACTAGTGTTAAGTCAACGCCCTCACGCAGTATGTTGGCCTTACCAAGTTGAATTTGGTACAATCCTTCGGGCACTTCACAACTATCGCCATGTAACCAGCGATGATCGATATAAATAACAGGATCATTGTCTAGGATGGCGGCGATCATCAATCCTTTGGCATCCGCGGCATTTGATGGAACGACTACTTTTAATCCTGGGATATTAGCCATGAGCCCATGTAGACTTTGAGTGTGTTGGGGACCATTACCCCAGCCTCTCCCCACGATGCCTCGGATGACCATCGGGACTGTTTGTTGTCCGCCGAACATGTAGGACCATTTGGCACAATGATTGACTATTTGATCCATAGTGAGCGGTAAAAAATCTACACGATGGTGGATTAGAACGGGTCTCATTCCTAGTGTTGCTGATGCGAATGCAAAACCTGTTAGCATTTGTTCAGCTAGAGGTCCTTCCACGACGCGATCTTCACCAAACTCTTTTAGCAAGCCTTCAACTGAGCCAAAAACAGCTTTTGGATCGATGATCCCAACGCCAATTAGATAAACTTCCGAGTTTGCTCGCATTGTTTGAAGGTAAGCATCTCGAATAGCTTCGGAAAATTTCATTACGGGCATTGTAATCTCTCCGGTAGTAACTGAGTGGGAAATGGTGCTTTACGCGCTTCGTCCATCGCAAGATCGATTTCGATTTGATATGTGTTGCGTAGTTGTTCTTGAAGATCGACGCTAACTTGTTTTTCTAGGTGCTGAATGGGATCTTTTTGTTTCCAAGAGACCGCATCTTGTTCTGAGCGAAATCCTAATCCAAAATCATTATTTGGGCCGCAATGTTCGAGCATGCGGTACGTCATACACTCAATAAAGGATGGACCGTCGCCTTGCTTTGCGCGCACGATAGCCTCTTGCGTTGCCTGATAAACCTGCACGGCATCGTTTCCGTCCACCACAACAGAATGTACGCCAAACCCTTCTGCACGTTTATAAATCGGGAATGCTGGCTGACGATCTTTAACCCAAGTATTCGTCGCTAGGCCATTATTTTCGCAAATAAAGATGACTGGTAGTTTGCGCAGTGTTGCAAACATGAGCGACTCTTGGAAAATGCCTTCTTCGGTTGCGCCATCACCGAAGCACGAAACTGCAACTCGATTTTGTTTGCGTGATTTAAAAGTGAATGCGGCTCCTACAGCATGCGGTTGGGCAGCTGCTACTAATGCTGTTGTTCCGGCAAATCCTCGTTCTAGATCGATTAGGTGCATGGAACCGCCGTAACCGCCGCTACAGCCCGTACTTTTACAAAAAATTTCACCCATCATGCGACCTAGATGGCCGCCTTTTGCTAAATACCATCCATGAGAGCGGTAGTACGCAAAGACCATATCTTTATCCGTTAAAGCTGCACAGACTCCCGCTGGATTTGCTTCTTGGCCAGTACAGAGGTGGATAGGTGTTTTCATTTCACCTTTCGGATAATGCAATGCAATTGTTTCTTCCACCATACGTATTTTCAAAGCTGTGGCGTAAAGCCGATCTACAGTTTTTTGATCAACAGCTGATTTCATTATGAGTCTCTTTTATAGAATGTATGAATTTGGTCAATCATGTAATCAATATGCGCGGATGTCAGATATTGATGGTTGGGTAAGGTGAGGATATCGTTTGCTTGTTGCTCGGCAATTGGGAAGTCCCCTTTTTTGTAGCCAAATTGTGTTGCTGCGTTTTGGAGATGCAATGGAATTGGGTAGTGAATTTTTGCTTCAATACCAACCTGATTTAGATATACCACCAATTCATTTCTCTTTTTTACTGTAATTAAGTAAAGCTGATAGACTTCACGCATTTCTGCCGGACGTTCTGGAATCGAAACAAACTGAGGTAGATCGGCTAAGCCTTTGTCTAATTGACGCGCAAATTGATTTCTAATTTGAATTAATGATTCCATTTGATCAATTAGCTTAGTGCCAATGACTGCCTGAAATGGTTGTAGACGTGCGTTGACCCCCCAAAGCGTTACATGGTTGCGATCAGAGAGACCATGATTGCGATATAGTTTTAACCAGTTTGCGATTTCGTCATCATTAGTCGCAATCATTCCGCCATCACCCATTACATTCAAAGGTTTTAAAGGATGCATGCTAAAGGCATTGACCTTGCCAAAACTGCCGACGAATTGACCATTAACTTGTGCGCCAACAGCTGGGCAGGCATCTTCAATAACAGGAATATTATGTTTGTTTGCGATTGATAGAACCCCGCAGATATCAGCGGGACATCCAGCCCAATGCACAGGAATAATCGCTTTAGTTTTAGGTGTAATGGCATTTTCAATTTGATTGACGGCAATTGAAAAGCGATTATCACAATCAACAAAAACAGGTTTGGCTCCCACAGCAACGATAGCGCCTGCGGTTGCAATGAACGTGTTGGCAACCGTTATAACCTCATCGCCCGGTTTTGTGTTGACTGCTTTGAGTGAAAGAATTAATGCATCTGTGCCATTATTTGTGCTGATGACATGCTTTACACCGATATAGTCGGCAAATTTTTTCTCAAATTTATCAACATAGGGGCCAAGCGTGAATTCGCCTGATGCGACTAATGCTTGCAGATCAGGCAGATATTCATTGAAGCTGGCAAATTGATCGCCTAAATAATTGTAGTGGACTCTCATTTTTTTTGTTTATCCATAAAACTGTCTTATTAATGCGATGACGTGGTCTTGTTGTTCAAACGTCATGGACGGGTGCAAGGGCAAACTTAAAATCCGAGAAGTGATGTTGAGGGTTTCTGGAAAGTCTTCTTTGCGATACTGTAAATAATTCGCTGCGGTCTGCAGATGAATAGGGGTTGGATAATGAATAATGGCCTCTACTCCCGCATCGTTTAGATATTTCATGAGCCTATCTCGATGATCTGCTTGAATCATGTATGTTTGATACACATGGTACTCGCCTGGTCCTTCTTCGGGAGTGTCGACATAAGACTGTAGATGGGTATTATAACGAAACGCAAGTTTACGTCGTTTTTCAGTCCATTTTTCTAGATGTTTTAATTGTACTAACAACATGGCAGCGTGAAGCTCATCTAGTCTTTCATTAAAACTAAATGACTCGCAATCATTGCGATTTTTTAGGCCGTGATTTCTCGTACGTAGAAGTATATTGTACAGATCATTGTGCTGCGTTGTTATCATGCCCGCATCGCCATAAGCAAAAAGATTTTTTAGGGGATGAAAACTAAAACTTGCAGCATCACCCCATCCGCCTACACGTTTTTCGTTTAGTTTGGCACCGACTGCTTGCGCGGCATCTTCTAAAACAAATAGATGATGTTTTTTAGCGATTGCAAGAATCTCTGGCATGCGAGCGGGGCGGCCTGTGAAATGGACTGGGATAATAACTTTTGTGCTAGACGTAATCGCTTCTTCAAGTTTGGACGGATCCATGTTCATGTCTTTGCAGATGTCGACAAATACTGGCTTTGCACCAGTGAGCGCAATGGCAGCAGCAGAAGCAATAAATGAATTAGGCGCAGTGATGACTGTGTCGCCTTCTTTAATGCCTAGGGCCTTTAATACAAGATAAAGGGCTGAGGTTCCGTTTGCGACACCAATACTGTGCGTTGCCTGACAATAAGATGCAAATTCTTTTTCGAATTGAGAGACATGCGGCCCCAAAATATAATGTCCGCTGTCTAAGACATATTCTACGGCTTGTAGAAGCGCCGTTTTAATTTCGGCCGCTTGACTGCTAAGGTTGGTATAAGGAATAGAGAAATTCACGAAAAGCATCCTTTCGTTTCAAGTTTTATTTTGCACTTTGGAGTATTTCAGTAAGGCAGTGAAAAATCAAGCTCGTCATACAGGTGCGAATTGACCCATTGATCTTTTTTCTCGTTGCAGATAACATTGGAGCTTGATGTTTTTGTTTAGTATTTTTACTGGAAGTATAAATTATAGAGTTAGCAATGGATTTTATTAAACAGTTTTTATTAGAAGCAAATAATATTCTCAGTCAACTTGATACAGCAGCGATCGATAATGTTATTAATTTGATAGTTAATACACGTGCTCATATGGGGCGATTGTTTATTTTGGGAGTGGGCGGCAGCGCGGCAAATGCTTCGCATGCCGTCAATGATTTCCGTAAAATTGTTGGTATTGAAGCGTATGCGCCTACTGATAACGTATCTGAATTAACAGCACGCACGAACGATGAAGGATGGTCGACCATATTTTCTGAATGGTTGGCAGTGAGCCGGTTGAATACAAACGATTTGGTGTTTGTTTTATCCGTAGGTGGTGGTAATTTAGAAAAAAATGTTAGCCCTAATCTTGTTGCTGCGTTGCAGTATGCTAAGCAAATTGGTACAAAAATTATAGGGATCGTGGGTCGTGATGGCGGATATACCGCCCAAGTTGCTGATGCTTGTATTTTAATTCCTACTATTAACCCGACACACACAACGCCACATGCTGAAGCATTTCAGGCAGTTATATGGCACTTATTGGTCTCTCATCCTAAATTAAAAACCGCTCAAACTAAATGGGAATTAGTGCGTTAAGCCTGTACTAGGACAGGACATTTTAGTGATTCAATACAGGGAGGAAGGATGCGGTCTATTGCTCAATTAAAAATTAAAATATTTGCTGATGGCGCAGATAAAATAGGCATGCTCGAGATGTCCCGCAATGACTTGATTCAAGGATTTACGACTAATCCAACCTTGATGAGGAAAGCCGGTATAAATGATTATCGAGCTTTTGCTTTGGATATTTTAAAAACGATTAAAGACAGACCGATCTCCTTTGAAGTTTTTTCAGACGATTTTAACGAAATGTATCAACAAGCTTTGCAGATCTCGCATTGGGGGCAAAATGTCTATGTTAAAATTCCTGTTACTAATACAGCAGGCGTGCCTTCATTTGATTTAATTCAAAAATTAGCTATTAGAGGTGTGAAGCAGAATGTGACTGCTTTAATGACTTTAGATCAAGTGCGTCATGTGAGCGCAGCACTTGCAGATGGACCAGCTGCTTGTATTTCTGTATTTGCCGGACGCATTGCAGATACAGGCCGCGATCCAGTTCCTCTTATGTGTGAAGCATTACAGTTGATGCGTCCTTATCCGCAACAAGAATTGATATGGGCTAGTCCGCGTGAGTTGTTGAATATTTTTCAGGGTGATGCAATCGGTTGTCATATTATCACCGTCACACATGATATTTTGAAAAAATTAAGTTTTGTTGGTAAAGATCTAAATGAATTTTCGCTTGAAACCGTCAAAATGTTTTATGAGGATGCTGTTAAAGCTGAATTTTCATTAACTATTCCTGCTGTAGCTGATTAATAATTAGCGGGAATTGTTATGATAACGGGAGATATTGTTTTGAAAAATATTTTAATTACTGGTGGTGCCGGTTATGTTGGCAACAGGCTGGTGCCTAAACTGCTGAGTAGTGGGTACTATGTCACTGTGTATGATATTTTGTATTTTGGCAAAGAAACATTGCCTCTTTCTCATCCTAATTTACATGTTATTCAGGGCGATATTCGAGATATCGCTTTGTTTGAAAAATCTGTGAAAGGGATAGATATTGTTTTGCATTTAGCGTGCATTTCAAATGATCCTAGCTTTGAATTAGATGAAAATCTCTCCAAAACAGTTAACTACGATTGTTTTGAGCCACTTGTTGTTGCATCTAAAGCGGCAGGCGTTAAGCGTTTTGTGTATTGTTCGTCAAGCTCGGTATATGGCGTTTCCGATGCACCTCAAGTAACCGAAGAAACGCCATTGGTACCTTTAACGCTTTACAACAAGTACAAAGGATTGTGTGAGCCATTACTTTTTAAGCATCTGTCTCCTGATTTTGTTTGTGTTGTTATTCGGCCCGCTACGATTTGTGGCTATAGTCCGAGAATGCGTTTAGATCTATCCGTTAATATTTTAACAAATCATGGGGTGAACAAAGATTGTATTACTGTATTTGGCGGTTCTCAAAAACGTCCTAATTTGCATATTGAAGATATGTGTGATCTTTATGCAATGCTTCTGATAGCGCCTTCAGAAAAAATACAAGGCGAGATTTTTAATGTGGGATATCAAAATTTTACCATATTAGAGATAGCGCATATGGTAAAAAAAGTTATTGCAGAAGAATACCCAGAAAAACTGCCGCTTGGCATCAATATTACTGAATCGAATGATAATCGTTCTTATCATATTAGCTCAGAAAAAATTAAACGCATCTTAGGTTTTGTGGCTAAGCGCTCAGTTGAAGACGCGGTTCGTGATTTATGTTATGCGTTTAAGGCAAAAAAATTGCCTGATAGTTTTAGTAATGCTTGGTATTACAATGTCCGTCAGTTACAAGTACGCGAAACGGTATGATCGCAAAACATATCGTAATTTTCACTGGAGCACAGGTTTGATCGGCTATGGGATCTGCAGATGCAATGCAGACTCGATTTAATTATTTAGACAACAAGGAATGTGTATTATGATTGATATTTTCAGCCAATACCGTCATAAAATAAAGACAATTGATGAGTTAACACGCGAAGTCGGTCTTTTTCCGCGCGAGAAAAAAGTTATTATGTGTCATGGCGTGTTTGATGTGGTACATCCAGGACATATGCGCCATCTCTTGTTTGCTAAAAGCAAGGCAGACACCTTGGTAGTTAGTATTACTGCCGATAAACATATCTATAAGGGCTATGATCGTCCGCATGTGCCACAAAATTTACGTGCAGCGAATTTGGCCGCATTTGAGATGGTTGATTATGTTTTGATTGATACTAATCCAACCCCATTGCAGAATATTGCTGTTTTTAAGCCCGATTATTTTGCAAAAGGCTATGAGTATGTATCGGACGGTATGCCGCAAAAAACGTCTGAAGAAGCAGATCTAGTTTCTTCTTATGGCGGAGAGATTATTTTTACGTCAGGCGATATCGTATATTCTTCATCAAGTTTGATTAATCTCGCGCCTCCTCAATTACGATTAGAGAAATTGTTAGCGCTCATGACAGATCAAGGTGTTACTTTTCAAGAACTACGAGAAACGTTGTCTAAATTTTCAAAATTCCGAGTACACGTTGTCGGGGATACTATTGTTGATAGTTATACGCAAACCACTATGATTGGCGGATACACCAAAACGCCTACGATGAGTGTGCGATTTGAAGAACGTAGAGATTTTATTGGCGGCGCTGGGATTGTGGCCCAACATTTGCGAGCAGCAGGCGCTCAAGTTGTATTTTCAACTGTATTGGGGCAGGATAAATTCAAAGATTTTGTTTTAAAAGGGTTAAAAGAATCCGGCGTAGATTGTAGACCTATTATCGATACAACCAGACCTACTACGCATAAAAATGCAATTGTGGCGGCAAATTATCGCTTATTAAAAATAGATACGTTGGATAATAGCTCTATTTCAGATCATATTTTGCAAGAACTCTCACAATTGATAAGAAATACACCCACCGATGTTGTGATCTTTAGTGATCTGCGTCATGGCATTTTTAATCGTCGTACCATTCCTGAATTATCTTCCGCCATTCCAGACGGCGTATATCGTGTTGCAGACAGTCAAGTCGCAAGTCGTTGGGGAAATATTACCGAATTTCAGAATTTCGACTTAGTGACACCTAATGAACGAGAAGCGCGTTTTGCGTTAGCTGATCAGGATTCTGGTATTCGACCGCTCGCTGCTAATTTGTATGATAAAACGCATTGCAAGACACTCATTCTGAAGTTAGGTGATAGAGGTGTGATTACTTGCCAACATAATCGACATGAAGATTTAGATTCATTTTTTGTTGTTGATAGTTTCGTAGATCGAGCGATAGATGCTGTGGGAGCAGGAGATGCGTTGCTGGCTTATGCGACACTTGCCATATTGGCTTCAGACTCGAATGTAATAGCGACTATTTTAGGATCAATTGCGGCAGCTTGCGAATGTGAATGTGATGGCAATATTCCTATCACTCCTGAGCGCGTGTTGGCAAAAATTAACGCTGTAGAAAAACAAAGTTGTTATGAGTGGGACAAAACGAAGAACAAAAATGTATGCGAATCATTGTCGTTGGCTTAGGGGTACAAGGCCATAAGCGCCGTCAATTTGCCGGTACAGATTATGTTTTATCTGTAGACCCCGTTAACGTTAATGCTGATTATCATTCTATACAGGATGTGCCGCTTAAAAATTTTGATGCTGCTTTGCTTTGTGTTCCTGATGAACCAAAAATAGAGCTTATTCATTACTTATTGAGTAATGGAAAACATGTGTTAGTTGAAAAGCCATTGTGGGCCGCAGAAGATAAATCGATTGAATCGTTGCAATCGTTGGCGCGCGCTAAAAATCTTATACTGTATACCGCTTATAACCATCGATTTGAACCGCATTTTATACGTATGCACGATCTTTTAGCTAGCCATGCTTTGGGTGAAATTTATCGCTGTCGCATGTTCTATGGAAACGGAACAGCACGATTGGTTCGTGATTCTGATTGGCGTGATCAAGGAGCGGGCGTGTTGCCTGATTTGGGTTCGCATTTGTTGGATATTGTGCATTTTTGGTTTGGCATTCAATCGGAATTTTTTTCCATTGTCTCGAGTCATTGTTTTGAAAATCGCTCCCCAGATCATGTTGTATTCCATAATCAAGATACTAATCCAAAACTTGAAATGGAGATGACCTTGCTTTCTTGGCGAAATCATTTTACTTGTGATATTTTCGCTGAAAAGGGTTCTGCTCATATTTCTTCATTATGTAAATGGGGACCTAGTCAATTTACTTATAGAATGCGTGAGCTTCCAAGTGGTATACCGAAAGAAGATGTCGTCACTTTGGCGCAGCCCGATCCGACTTGGGCGTTGGAGTATGCTCACTTTAAATCATTATGTGTAAATGGTGTAAAAACAGATTTGTCTGTTGATATTTGGTTGAATAGCGTGCTGCGAAAATTAAGCGAAGAGATGATTGGGGAAAAAAAATTATGTATCAACCTACAATAGGGTTTGCCGGGATGTCGCATCTTGGTATTAATTCTGCTGTAGCAACAGCAGAGCGCGGATTTCATGTCGTTTGTTTTGATATGGACAAGACGCTGATTGAGAATTTTAAAAAACAATGTTTGCCCATTGTAGAGCCTACTCTACCTGAGCTACTTACGAAACATTGCTTAACAGAAAAAATTGAATTCAGTGATGATGCTGCAATGCTCGGTCAATGCGATGTGGTCTATATTGCATCCGATGTACCTACGAATGATAGAGGAGTGAGTGATTTAGCGTCTATTTATGCACTGATTAAACAAGTATTAGCTCATTTAAATCCTAATGCGTTGTTGGTGGTTTTATGCCAGGTCCCGCCTGGCTTTACGCGTGCACTAAAAACTGAGCTCCCGCTAGAACGAGTATATTATCAAGTAGAAACATTGATTTTTGGAAGAGCCATCGAGCGCGCTTTATACCCTGAGCGTTTTATTATTGGTTGTGCGGATCCTGCGATATCGATTGATTCGAGATACGGCTCTTTGCTGGCAGCATTTGAGTGTCCTATTCTGCCAATGCGCTATGAGAGCGCTGAATTATCAAAGATTTCTATTAATTGTTGTTTAGTTGCAAGCATTAGTGTCGCTAATATGTTGAGTGAAATTTGTGAAAAAATTGGTGCTAATTGGGCTGAAATTGTTCCGGCTTTGAAGCTAGATAAACGGATTGGAGCGAATGCGTATCTCGCTCCGGGTTTAGGTATTGCAGGGGGGAACTTAGAGCGTGACTTAGAAACGATTCTCAATTTTTCTGAATTTTATGGAACTGAGGCAGGCATTGTCAAATCTTGGTTACGCAATAGTCAATATAGAAAAGATTGGGTATTGAAGATTTTACAGTCGCATGTTTTGCTTACAAATAAAAATCCAACGATCGCAGTTCTTGGTCTTGCTTATAAAGAAAATACACATAGCACAAAAAATTCTCCCTCATTGTTATTATTGCAGTACTTACGTTCTTACAATGTTCGAGTTTATGATCCGGTGGTTGATTGTTCAATTGTTTCATGGGCACATAGTGCTACTTCCGTTGAACAGGCACTCAAAAGTGCGGATGTTTTAATTATAATGACTCCTTGGCCGGTATTTCGCACAATGACACTGGAAGAATTAAAAAAGACTATGCGTGGTAGAGTGATTATTGATCCTTATCAGGTATTGGCTTTTTTAGGGCTTGAAAAAGAAGGTTTTCATTATTCAGCTTTGGGAGTAGGCGTAACATGTTAAAACATCTCAATAAAACAAAAATTAAACCCACTCGAGTTGTCGTTTTAGGATCACAAGGATTTGTTGGGCGTTATGCGCTGCGTCAATTAAAGAGCGAAGGGATAGAAGCTGTAGGCATTTCAAAAAACGAAGTTAACTTATTGCATGTTGATGCAGAAAAAATACTATTGGAAAAGTTAAATTTGCAGGATACCTTAGTCGTTGTATCTGCATTAGCGCCCTGTAAAAATACTGCAATGCTTATAGATAATCTTCGAATGATGCAGATAGTCGGTAATGTAATTGAGAAAATCTCTCTATCGCATGTGGTGTATATTAGTTCGGACGCAGCATATGCGGATGATATTACGCTTGCAACAGAAGATTCTGTGACTGCGCCGACTAGTTTTCATGGCATGATGCATAGCTGCCGAGAACTAATTCTCAAGCAAGCAGCAAAAAAAACACCGCTTGCAATTTTAAGACCCAGTTTGCTTTATGGACGAGGAGATCCACATCATGGCTATGGACCCAATCGATTTATAAGGCTAGCTGAAAAAAACGAGCCTATTGTTTTGTTTGGGAATGGAGAAGAAAAACGAGATCATGTTTTTATTTGTGATGTTGCTCATATTATTGCGTTAGTCGTCCAACATCGGAGTGAAGGTATTTTGAATCTGGCCAGTGGACACGCTTATTCATTCCGAGAGATTGCTGAAATTGTGCTTTCAGAAATTGAGTGCGTGTCTGAGATTCAGGCAACGCCTAGAAATAATCCTATTATGCATAGACATTTTAATATTGCAGCTCTTTATAAGGCATTTCCTGCATTTCAGCCCACTCAATTTAAAATGGGGCTTAAACAGGTATTGCAACAATCCACCCTCTCTATGGAGACAACATAATGCAACAAGTCGCGCTACTGAATGCTTTGCCGAAAATGAAGCGTAATCTAGAAAAGCGGTTGCAAGGAAAAGATGCAGATGTAATTAAAATATCTAAATATTTCGGAGAGATGTATTTTGATGGTCCGCGTGAATATGGCTATGGAGGATATCGATACGATGGTCGTTGGATTCCAGTAGCAAAAGATATCGTAAAGCATTTTAATTTAAAGGCAGGGTGTCGCGTATTAGATGTTGGTTGTGGTAAAGGATTTTTAGTGAAAGATCTGATGTCTGTTTGCGAAGGGCTTGAGGTATTCGGTATTGATATTTCAGAGTACGCTCTTCAATGTTGCGAACCTGAGGTGGTAGGCCGTCTTCATTTGGGATCAGCAGAGAAATTACCTTTTCCTGATGGTAGTTTTGATTGTGTATTTTCTTTAAATACGCTACACAATTTATCGAAGCCCAACGTTGTGCGTGCTTTACAAGAAATTCAACGACTTTCAAAGGGTAGTGCATTTGTGCAGGTCGATTCTTATTATACACCTGCCCAGAAAGAAATATTTGAAAAATGGGTTTTGACTGCAGAGTTTCATGATTATCCAGAAAAATGGCTTGAAATATTCCAAGCCGCAGGTTACAGCGGCGACTATGATTGGACAATTTTAGCGTGAGCAGTATGAGCGTATCGTGAATAGCAACGCGAGGAATCACATGTTCATAAAAACTCTTCAAAAAGAACAGATAGCTTATTTATTTCAACAGTTTTTAATTAAACCCTTATGTCTTATCATTACGTTACCCGTTTCATTTGGCATCATTATTATCTCGCCTATTATTCGGATCAGATTGATTCGTCTGAGATCATTTCGTATAGGGCATCTTGCTCTCAATACAGAGTTGATGCGCTGTGCGTTACAAGTGAATCTTCATAGAGACGCCGCGCGCATTAAAACTTTCTTCTATTTACCAACGAGAAAAAATTTATGCAATTTACAATTGTATCTCATGTGGAAAAGAACAGTTGGGATTTTGCCTTTTCCATTACTGTGCGCCCAAGTTGATAAATTGTTAATTATTTTTGGCGGAAAATTTTATTATAATGATCCTGTAAAAGAAGTGTTTGATCGGGCAGAGGATCGTTGGGACTTTCTAGAAACAGTTAAACAAAGGTTATCATTTAACACGACAGAGCATCATCTAGCACGCTGCGTTATGCAGAAATTAGGGATCAAGCAAAACGCTCAGTACGTTTGTTTGTTGATGCGAGATTCAAATTATTTAAAAGT
>Ga0155614_181_pt1 | contig 22897 bp, 24 predicted proteins | sample RifCSPhighO2_12_FD_107271 | JGI IMG/M metagenome (GOLD analysis project Ga0155614, IMG submission 107271) | Gammaproteobacteria bacterium RIFCSPHIGHO2_12_FULL_42_10
ATATCCTAAGGTACCACCTAAATGCCAAAATGCTCGCTCATCAAACAGATCATCGTCTCGAAAAATCCCAAACCCGTAACCGGATTCTCCTGCATCGGAAGGCAATGCTTGTCCATTATAAAGATCGACAAATGAATTAAATTCATTCATTTGTGCTGGCGCTAATAGATCCCCTCGCACTAAATGACGGAACCAAATCGCAATATCATGCGAAGTTGAATTCATCGCGCCCGCAGCATTTGACCATGAATTCGTATAGTTTGTCACATCTTTTGGTTCATCTGGGAAATATCCCCGATCCGAGTACCCATGCGCCATGTGCTGCAATCGCTCTTCAGAGTAACGATCAATGATATAATCTGTATGCTTTAAATGGAGAGGTTTCACTAAGCGAATATCAATGACATCATGAAGTGACTGATGCGTTACTTGTTCAATCACCATCCCTGCTAGCACATAATTTGTATTAGAATAATGCCAGCCTGTCCCTGGCTCAAAATAAGCGGGCATCTCATCTACCAAATGCAACAGTGCTTCAGCAGTCCACTGTTTGTCTGTATCTAAATAGCCTGTTGCATAATAATTTTCTTCGATTGCATCCGTATAATTATAAATGCCGCTAGTATGATTCAATAATTGCCTAATGCTCACTTGTCTCCAGTCAGGACGAATAGTAGGCAACCATTTTTGCAATGGGTCATCAAGTGATATTTGATTCTCTCCCTCTAACTGCAATAAAATAGTTGCAATAAAAGACTTGGTTTCACTGCCAATCTGAAAAATATGAGGTGATCTCAGCAAGACTTCACCATGGACTGTCGTCGTTCCACTCACAAAATCTCTTGGAGCGCTATCACCTGGACAAAACACGCTAACCTGCACTGCAGGTATATGATAGAATGCGCGATCATCATCGACGATTTTTTGAATCTCACGATTAAGTTGCAGTCCACAACCTGCCTCGCTAACCATTGGAAAATTAAACACCACGATAGATATACTGACAACTGATAAAATACGTAGGTAAGATTTTAACATAGCATCACTCATTTTTTCGTTCATAATCATAACTGTCGTCATACAATTATTGCTAACGTAAGACGCAGCGTCCCTGTAGTACATTGAGAAAATTAACGATTAGCGCGCAAAGCCTCTCAATTTTTTCTCGATAATATAATAAAGCGAGTCTTTGGTAAATTCACCATTCTTTTGTCGTTTGCCAACAGGTAGTCCTGTTAGCAAAGTCATCGCATCATCAATGGTATCAATTAAATAAATAGTAAATTTCTTTTGTTTAGCGGCTTCTACAACACTATCTTTTAACATCAAATTTTTCCGATTAACGGCCGGAATTAACACGCCCTGGTGTCCAGTCAACCCTTGCATCGTACAAACATCAAAAAACCCTTCTATCTTTTCATTGACACCCCCAACAGCTTGCGCTTCACCATACTGATCAATAGAGCCTGTTACAGCAAATGATTGTCGAATAGGGATATTGGCAATTGCAGATAACAATGCACAACATTCACCCACCGAAGCGCTATCGCCATCCGTATAGCCATATACTTGCTCAAATGAAAGACTCGCAGACAATGAGAATAATTGGTCTGAACTGAAACGACTTGCTAAAAAATTTGCAATGATTAAGCCTGCTTTGGTATGTTGTGGGCCTGCCATCTTGATTTCGCGCTGAATATCAATAATACGACCCTTTCCTTTTCGAATACGAGCCGTGACACGCGTCGGATGTCCATAAGAAAAGTAACCTACTTTTCGCACAGACAAACAATTCACCTGTCCAATCGATTCGCCACGCGTGTGAATGATGATAAAATTACGTTTGATATCTTCATAATAAAGCTCTCTCGTTCTATCAGTGCGATATGCTTTTGCATGAATGGCGGTTTCCACATCGCTTGCACGCACAATTTTAACATGTCGCATAGCAGCCCAATAGTTGGACTCGATGATTAAATCCTCAATAGCGCGCAGATGTGTGGATAATTTTTCAATGTCTTCTGATAAGCGACTACAAAAATCAATAATGGCTGCGACAGCATCTGCGTGAAAGGGTAGCAATTTTTCCCGCTTCACAAGCGTGCCAATTAATTGAGCGTATAATTTTATATTTTTTTCGTTACGATCCACATCTTCGTCAAAATCAACGATCACTTTGAATAATTTTGTAAAATCAGTATCTTCTTGGCATAAATCATAATAAGTATTACGATCGCCAAGCAGAATAATCTTGATTTGTAGCGGAATGGGCATCGGTGAAATCGAAATCAATTTAGCGGTATGCACAGCGCGTTCGATTGGCTCAATCTTAATATTCTGAGCATAAAGCGTGCTCTTAAAAATCTCCCATAATTCAGGCTGTTTTTTTAATTTGCGTATATCGACAATTAGATATCCTCCATTTGCTAAATGCAAAGCGCCTGGTTTGATTAACGTAAAATGCGTTACAAGATTACCCTGTTGTTGGATATATTCAATACGACAAATTAAATTTGAATAGTGCGGTACGGGCTCAAAAATAACCGGCGCACCTTTTAGGTCTTTGTTATCAACCATTAAATTGACACCATATTTAGCCAGTGTCATTTGTTCTGGCGAAAACAATAATGCATTTGTATTCTCATCTAAATGCATTAAATCATCAACGTGCTCCAAAATATCTTTATAAGTTGCCGTTAAATATTTTGTAATAGGTAAATATTTTTTATATTTACGTTTTAAAACAGTAATGGGAGGTGAAATAACAGCCTTAATCAACTTGAATCGCAATCTTTTTTCTTTTAAAAATTTCTCTCTAGAAAGCTCTTTAATTTTAACAGAAGGAGAGCTCGCGTTACTTTCAAGCTTAAATTTTTTATTACTAAAATGTGCGATCTTTTTCATCTCAGCGCGAAATTGCTTGCTTTCAAAAATAGATTGCGCGCTGGTACTCATTTCATCCACAAATGTCTTCATGTCTTGTTGTAAGAGGTGTCCCATACCCGGTGGCAGTGCAAGTGCTGTGGGCTTGCTGGGATTATCGAAATTATGGATATAACACCAGTCATTTGGCGTAGGCCTTTGTTTAGCATAGGCTGCAACCCATTCACGTACCAACTCATGTTTTCCCAAATCAGAAGAACCCATTGCATAGAGGTGATACCCTTGATGCTTCGTTTCTAAGCCAAACCGCAATGCCTGCAAAGCACGTTCCTGTCCAATACAGTGGTTGAGCCTTTTTAAATCGTTGGTCGTCTTAAACGCCAGCGTGCCAGCCTTAAGCACAGGTCGCAGTGCGCGATAGTCTAATGAGTGCGGTTTTTTCATTTATTAAATTACTTTGTCTATTCAATGAAATGGGGGTGTCCTTACAGGCTATCAACCTGGTGTGTCAATTGCAACCATCGCGCATACATTCTTGTGCTAAAATAAAGGTATGTCGCATCGTGTTGTCAAAGGAAATGCACACATGATTAATGTCGCCAAAGCTAAAATTGATCCTGCACAGATATTTGCGCATCCTGCCGATGTACTGCATGAAGCAAGTCTCACTCGAGAAGAGAAAATAGATATCTTAAAAAGCTGGGAATATGACGAATGCGAGTTATCTGTAGCAGAAGAGGAAAATATGCGAGGCAGCAATGGTCACGCTAACTGTTTAGATGAAATACTGCAATGTCTACGCGCACTGCATGCTGATGAAACAGGCTCACGTTCTATTGACACAAAACATGGGTAAAAAAAGAGGAGGTTCAAGTGAAGACATCTTTAATAGTTGTGTTAATATTGCTAGGCATCTCACTCAGCACAGTTGCCGCAGCCTGCGATAGTCCTTGGAAAGATGGTGGCTGCTATCAAACAAGACGAGACCCTTGCATGACATACCCTGCCAGCTGTGATTCAAGCGATGCAGGATGGCGTTATAATACTTGCATCAGCTATTCAGAATATCGCAATGCTTTCGGTAATATTGGGGCAAGATAGCCTCTGATAACTGTTTACGCACTGTCATCCAGAGGCGCAAAAAGCCTCTGGATGACGATGCGTCACATGAGTCAGTTATTTATGATGATGAACGCTGTGACGCAATATCGTTCGACTCTGCACCGTTTCTTTAATCACTTCCACAACATGCGTATTGGTAATCACCTGCACACCCCCCGCTTCTTTCAATACATCCAAGAGATGCTTTTGGATGGGTGTTAATGTCGCACGGTCTCGCGCTGGTTCAGAAAATAGCTTAAATGGATTAGACGAAGATGCATTTTGCCGCATCAGTCTCTGTAAGTGCTTGTCTACACTCTCAATATCAAACGTTTGAATGTCACTGAGTGTCGCTTTAAACAAGCCATTCTCTGCGAGATAACCTAACAATTCGCGTTTGGCGATTAAACTCACGGCAGCCTGTACAAGTGGGATCAGCGTATTTTCAACAACTTCAGAAAACATTTCATGAACACGAGCATGCGACACCTCGCGTCTCAATATCACGCCTGTCTTCACATCGACAGTCAGAGGACCCATCCCAATATCAATTTCCTCGTGTCGCTCGATTCTAATCGCTAATTCCTCTGCAGATTGCAAAATAGCCGACATGCAAACCCACCCCCTTGTGATGCTATATATTATCAGTATAGCAAAGGCATGAAGCTCATCATTATCTCGCCCATGCACTATACTAAAAAGAACGGCAATATAATCGTCTGGCCATTTAGGTGGAAGCAACGATGCAAAATACTCGTGAACATAGCACAATCAGGCTCACTACGCCCGTGGATGATGCAATCATTGAGGATATTCGACAGCAGAAAAGTCAGTCTCCTCGCTGGCCTCAATGTGAAGCCTTTTTGAAAGGCGATGGCAATCTTACCAAAGAGACTGTTGCGTTATTGAATGAATTATACGCCTATTCATCAGATGAAAACCGAAGCAAACGAGGAACTCTCCTCGCCGCTCTCTCAAACAGCGTAGCCGATGAAAATAAGGAAGGATTTGCAATGATGTTTGCAGTTGCCGAATGTCAAAAAACACAAACTGCATTCAGGGGTACATCACTTGCTAAAGATATCATTAAAACATTCATCAAACAAAATTGTGGCATGAAAGAAATAGAAACGCCTGATGAAGAACATAGGGTCAAAAAAGAATTAAGTACTTTTATGAAAAATACTGCGCACGCCTACCCAGAAATAGCCAGCACAATCCAAACGATTACAAACATTCCTGAAAATAAAAAACAAGCCGACCCACTCGGTACGAGTTTTGGATTTTCTTACGAGATAACCATGTTAAATCACATCAAAAGAGTAACGGACATGTTAAATACACTCACAAAAGAAGAAAATCCCGCGCAAAAAAAAATAAACAAAATATGGTCCGCTTCGATGTTTTTCAAAGCAAAGCATGACACTACGTTAGATCGTGAAGCTCGCGAAAAAGAAAAGCAACATAAGATTAACGCACTCACAACGATCATTGATTTATTACAGGCTGTGGATGTCAAGCCAGCCAACTGGAAGGAACGCCTGACCGATGCAGTGACTGACCTATATAAAACCAGTTATCATATTGGAGATGTGGCATTAAAACAACGCATCGAAACCACACTGAGAGATCTTGTGCGTCCAGATGTCCTATTGCAAAACATACCGCAAAACCCACTCAACCCAACCACTCTGCGACATTAGGGTCTGTTGACAATGAGCTAACCTTCAAAACATTTTCACGTACGCAGGTGCTATATCCGGGTTAGCCTGACAGTGAATCAATCGTCCTATCGAAGTCTACCTCTGCTGCATAGTCTACATCTTTTATATTAAATCCAAATAAGCGATAAAAATCATCGCAATACCCCTCGAGATCCGTTACGGTATGCACATTCTCGCTTGTAATCAATGGCCATAGTGTAGCAATTTTCTGTTGGACGCTTGCTTGTAACTCTAAATCGTCAATGCGAATGTATCCCTCTTGATCACGAGAAGCAGGATGGGTTGCGTACAGATAGTCGTGGAATAGCCGGTACATTTGCAGCAAGCAATCTTCATGCGTTCCCGTTTCTTTCATAATTTTAAATAAGAGTGCAATATAGAGTGGCACCACAGGAATAGCAGCGCTTGCTTGCGTCACTAATGCTTTATTGACTACAACCACCGCTTCGCCCTGTAACGTTTGCAATCTTTGATTAAGCGATTGTGCAGTCACCTTCAAATGATCTTTCGCTTTTCCAATCGTACCATTCTTATAAATAGCATGCGTCAGCTCAGGTCCCACATAGGAGTAGGCAACTGTTTTAACACCCGAGGCAAGCAAGTGCTCACGATCCAAATAATCAATCCAAAGCGTCCAATCCTCACCCCCCATGACGCGAATCGTTTGATCAATCTCATCATCTGTTGCAGGTTCAATCGTTACTTCTTTCACGATACCTCGAAACGCATCAACTGTTTTACCAACATAGGTCGCACCAATTGGCTTTAAAGCAGAATGATAGACTGCGCCCGTCACAGGGTCGATACGCCGAGGCGATGCAATGCTGTAAATAACCAAGTCAACTTGCTGTAAATCATGTTTAATCAGTGCAGCTGTTTTTTCTTTGATATTTTGAGAAAATGCATCGCCATTGATGCTTTTTGCATAATATCCCGCAGAATGGGCCTGCTTTTCAAAAGCAGCGGTTTGATACCAACCCGTAGACGCCGTTCGTGTATCATCAGCTGGTCTCTCAAAAAACACACCGATTGTTTTTGCATGACATCCAAACGTTGCAACAATGCGGCTTGCTAAACCATACCCAGTCGATGCGCCAATGATCAACACACGCTTGGGTCCTCTGATCGTATCTTTCGCGCACACGGTTGCAATTTGCTCCGCTACACTTTTCTCACATCCTACCGGATGTGCTGTTGTACAAATGAAACCTCGTATTTTTGGCTGTATTATCATTGTTGCACCTTTTTAAGTTATCATGATGAGTGATGTCACGCTAACAGTCAGAAACGCATCATGAACAAACGATTCCTAACGACATAAACATGACAACAAGTTGTGAGCACGCAACACATCAACAAAATAAACAAACGATGTTATCACATTTTGCAATATGACTTAGTAGTATTACTAATAGCACTATACATTTTCGAGTGCTAATGTTAAATTTTAATTGTTAACAATTGGAAGGAAACGCAATTATGGCAAAAGCAAAACGCGCAAAGAAAAGCACTGCAAAGAAGAAAACAACAGCAAAGAAGAAAGTAGTACGCAAAGCAGCAAAAAGAAAGGCCAAGACCAAAACCAAGGCAAAATCCAAGACCAAGAAAGCAACGCGCAAAACAGCAAAAAAGAAAGGTAGCCGCAAAACGAAACGCGCTCCAAGCAAATCTGCTATCTTGTTCTAGCTGACAAAAACCAGGCCTCGTGTTACATGAGGCCTGGTTTTTTTATTATCCTATATAAGCCAAGTCCAGCTCTCGTGCAGCCTTTACTTCATCTAATCGACAAACTGATAAACTATGAGGAGCGCCTTTCAATAAGGCAACATCTTCCTTTGCCTCATTTAGAATGGCAATCATCGCACCTGCAAAAGCATCTAACGTTTCTTTGCTTTCTGTTTCTGTGGGTTCGATTAACAAACATTCTGGCACTAATAACGGAAAATACATCGTGGGCGCATGAAACCCATAGTCTAGCAACCGTTTGGCAACATCAAGCGCTGTCACATGTAATAATTTAGCTTCCTGTTTTAAAGTAATAATAAACTCATGACTAGCTCGTCTATCTGAGAAGGCTGGTGTAAAACCTGCTGCCTTCAATCGTACTAATAAATAATTAGCATTTAATGCAGCAAAAGTCGCAACACGTTTCAACCCTTCTTTACCTAACAATCGAATATAGAAATAAGCACGCAAAAGTATACCTGCATTCCCCATAAATGCTGACAAGTGCCCGATCGATTGCGGACAATGTGAGGCTGTCAGCCAGTAATAGCGATTCCCTGTTTTGGCAACGCGTGGAATAGGCAGGAACGGAGATAATTTTTCATTGGCCATCACGGGGCCTGCACCCGGTCCTCCACCGCCATGCGGCGTTGCAAATGTTTTATGAAGATTGAGATGCGCCACATCAAACCCCATTGCAGCAGGCGTAACTCGCCCCAGAACAGCATTGAAATTAGCGCCATCATAATACAAAAGACCACCTGCCTGATGAACCAGTGCTGCAATCTCTTGAATATTTTCTTCAAATACACCGAGCGTTGAAGGATTCGTAAGCATAATACCCGCTGTCTTTTCGCTTAATGCACTGCGTAAAGCAGAGATATCCACATTACCCTGTGAATCCGTTGCGATTTCACGCACTTTAAAACCGGCAGCCATTGCAGAAGCTGGATTGGTACCATGTGCCGCATCAGGCACTAATATCTCATCACGCCCTAAGTCGTTACGCGCACGATGATAGGCTGCAATCATCTGAACGCCCGCAAACTCACCCTGCGCACCCGCCATAGGAGACAATGCAACACCCGGCATACCGGTTATATCAGCCAACATGCTTTGCAATTCATAGAGACAGGCGAGCAGACCTTGACTATGCTCTTCTAAAGAGAGTGGATGATGATTTAAAAATCCCGCCAATGATGCAAAAGCATGTGCCGCTCGTGGATTTAATTTCATCGTGCATGATCCAAGCGGGTAAAAATGAGTATCAATGGAAAAATTCTTTCTGGAAAGGTTCGTGTAATGTCGAGTGACCTGTAACTCAGAAACCTCAGGTAAAGCAGGCGCTTTAGTACGCAATAAATGCGCTGGTATATCACACGGTTTGTTAGAAGCACCAGGCCATTGCGCAAGCGCTCTACAACCGTCACGTGATTCTTCAAAAATTAAATGATTATCTGGCATATTGATGCTTCCTCAATCAAATCTATTGTCATCCCGCGCATCAGGTAAATAACTGTATTCACGCAACAACTGCACGCAATTTACTGGCGAACTGCTCGATATCTTCTGTTGTTTTTGTTTCTGTTGCACACACAAGCAACGACTCGCCTAATGCAGGATAGATCGCTTTCAACGAGTAACCACCCTGTATGCGATGTTTTGCTAATTCAGCCAAAATGAGATCGACTGATTTTTCAAAACGTACCACCACTTCATGAAAAAGGGGTGAGGAAAAAGGAAAAGTCACCTGCGGTATTTTCGAAAGCGCTTGTTTTAACTCAACTGCACGCTCATGCGATGCAAGGGCTACCTGCTGTAAACCCATCTTCCCCATCAAGCTCATATAGATTGTTGATGCAGTGACCATGAGTCCTTGGTTGGTGCAGATATTAGAAGTCGCTTTTGCGCGACGAATATGTTGTTCACGCGCCTGTAAAGTCAACACGTAGCCAGGCTTACCATTTTTATCGACTGTTCTACCCACAATACGACCAGGCATGTGTCTAACATGTGATTTTTTGCAACACAAAAATCCATAATATGGACCACCCGATGCTAAAGGAACCCCTAATGGTTGTCCCTCACCGCATGCCATATCCACACCATCTATACCCCATTCACCAGGCGGCTTTAATAGCGCCATCGATAATGGATTCACGACAGCGATAACGAGCATTGCTTTTGAACGCGCCCAACGCGTTAACTCATCAACTTCTTCAAGTACACCAAAAAAATTCGGTTGCGGAATAACCAGTGCGGCAACATCTGCTGTCATCACGCCATCTAATGCAGCCATATCAATTCGGCCGGTTGTTTTTTCATAAGGAACTGAAATCAGCGTAATATCTTTTGGCAATACGATGGCTTCAACCGTAGCGCGATAATGCGGGTGAATCGTCTCTGGCATTAAAATACTAACTTTCTCTTTCTTGCTAGATAGCCGTGCCGCCATCAAAATGGCTTCAGCAAGCGCGGAAGCGCCATCATAAAGCGAAGCATTTGAAACATCCATGGCAAGCAGTCGCGTCATCATCGTTTGAAATTCATAAATCAACTGAAGTGAACCTTGACTCGCTTCTGCTTGATAAGGCGTGTAGGCCGTATAAAACTCACCGCGCGTTGCAATTTGCCAAATCATTGCAGGAATATGATGTTCATAAGCGCCTGCACCGATAAAGCAACTAAGCTCGCCATCAAGCTTAGCGCGATCTTGTGCAAATCGACCTAATGCCATTTCAGACATGCCTTCTGGAATGGCATTCAATGCAACTACTTGACGTAAAGCGGGTGGAATTTCATCAAATAATTGATCAACATTTTTGACGCCAATCGTTGCAAGCATCGACTGGACGTCTTTTTCAGTATGTGGAATAAAAGGCAATTTAATGCGTCTCCGATGCAATTAATTTGACATAGTCCGTTGCATCCATGAGTTGATCATGGCCTACGGTTGTGGGGCGCAAGCGAAATAACCAGCCCTGACCGTAAGGATCGCGGTTGATGAGTTGTGGGTTATTAATCACTGCCTCATTGATTTCAATAATCTCACCTGAAACCGGACAATAGATATCAGCTGCAGCCTTCACGGATTCAATCACTGCACATTCCTGCCCGTGATTAAATCCACTATCTGTTTCTGGTAATTCCACATAGACAAGATCGCCCAACATGGTCTGAGCGTGATCCGTAATACCGATGGTTAAAATATCTTTGTCGCTTTTAACCCATTCATGTGTTTTTGTATATTGCAATTGCTCTGGCACATTACTCATTTGACTACTCCTTCAAACCCTTCAACTAAACTAAAAACCTGCTTACCCTGCCGCACAAACGGTAGTTTTACAACGCGTGCCAAAACCAATTTATCGCGCATCTCAACCTGACACTGCGCTCCAATCTTAACATCAGCGGCAATTCGAGCAAACCCTATGCTTGTTTCGAGTGTCGGTGCATAGCCACCACTTGTCAACTCGCCTACTTCGCGTCCATCATGCCACACTTTTTGATGTTGACGCATAATGCCACCCTTCCCCTCCAAAACAAGCCCCACTAACTGTCGTGACACGCCTCTTTGCAATTGTGCCTCTAATGCGCCTCTACCAATGAATTGTCTTTCGTTCGGCAAAAATGCAACTGTCCAAGCTAAATTGGATTCAAGTGGGGTCACCGTTTCATCCATATCATTACCGTATAAATTCATGCCGGCCTCTAAACGCAACGTATCACGTGCGCCCAAACCGCATGGCTTCACGCCAAACAATAAACAAGCATCCCAGACGGTCTTCGCGTCTTTTGCAGGAAAAATGACCTCATATCCTGCCTCACCCGTATAACCCGTACGCGCAATGAAAAAATCTTTTTTTGCGACAAATGTAAATGGTTTTAATTGTAATACGAGAGCGACCTGCTCTGCGAGCAAAAAACGATTCAGTTTATCTTTGACTTCTGGGCCTTGAATGGCAAGCATAACAAGATCAGTTCGCTCATTGAGTTCAACTGAAAAAGCCAACGCAACTTGCCGCATCCACGCCAAATCCTTATCACGCGTGCCCGCATTAATTACCAAACGATAAGCGTTATCTAGCACTTTATACACAATGAGATCATCGATCACACAACCTGCTTCATTCAACATACAGGTATAAAGCGCTTGGCCCTGCGATAGACGGTCAACATTATTAGCAATCAAGTAACGCAGATAAGCAGTTGCATCAACACCTGCGATATCAACAACGCCCATATGAGACACGTCAAAAAGACCAGCATGCCGTCTCACTTGGTGGTGTTCCTCAAGCTGTGATCCATAATGCAGCGGCATATCAAAGCCACCAAAATCGACCATCTTTGCGTGTGATTTAAGATGTAAATCGTAAAAAGGCGTACGTTTTCCCATAGTTTTTCCTATAGTAAAGAAAAGTTCTTAGGCTGCGATTTCTACTTACGTTCATTCCCGCCCCGTTTAGAAACATAACGGGGCGTGAATGACAGCGCGGGCGAAAAAGTATAACGCTATTGTGCTAACTTGGGAAGACCATTGCGTTCGCCAACGGCATAGCGTGCAAAGTAATTTTTGATCGTTGGGAAACGATTCAATATCTGAAGACCACTGACACGCACCAAACTGATGACGGGCGTATTCGCTGCAAACAGTTGCTTAATCCAATCAATTCCCACGGACATCGGAAAATTATCCGCTTTACGCCACCGCGCATATCGACGCAAAACAGCATGACTCCCAAAATCACGATGATGTGCAATCGCTGTGTGAATGATCTCAAAAAGCGCCGCTGCATCCAGTAGTCCCATATTCATACCCTGTCCCGCCAAAGGATGTACGGTATGTAATGCATCTCCCAAGAGCGCAATACGCGGCTTAACACATTGCTGAGCTTGTTGCTTGCAGAGTCTGAAAGACTGTCGCCCTTCTACGACTACCACCTCGCTAAAACGTTTTGAGAAAACACACGTTAGCGCTTTGCAAAAATCGTCCGGCTTAAGATCCATATACTGTTTTGCTTCCGCAGTAGGCAGCGTCCAAACAAGTGATGTCCGATAGGAATCACTCAATGGCAATAAGGCAACCGGTCCTGTTTTCAAAAAACATTGTCTGGCGATTTGTTCATGCATTGCTGTTGTCGTAATCGTTGCGACAATCGCCTCTTCGTTATAATCTTTTTTATCTAAAATAATTTGTGCGCGCTCTCGCACGAAAGACATGGCTCCATCTGCTGCAACCACTAATTTAGCGTGAAAAACTTGGCCCGTATCCGTTGAGAGCATTATCGCATCTTCTTTTTCATGCAAAGCAATTAATTTCGTTGAATAAAAAATTTGTGCGGTACAATACGATTGCAATGCTTCTTGAAGAACAAACTGAATCGCCTGGTTCTCAACAATATACCCAAGCGCAGACATCGCCAAGGTTTCACAATGAAAGTCAATTTCATTTCCCGCTTCATCCCAACACTCGATGCGCGTAAACGACTGTATGGCTTGTGCATGAATAGCGGACCATACTCCTAATTTTTTAAAAATGCGTTTAGAAGCTTGTGTAATCGCGCTCACTCGTGCATCACGCTTAAATAAGCGCACACAATCACGTGCCTCAAGAACCGCGACCGAGAGCGACGTCGATTGTGCCAGCGCCAAAGCAAGCGTTAGCCCAGGAACACCACCCCCTACAATAACGATATCGTGTTTCATATAAACGAAATGTCTAAATCTGACTTCACTGCCAACATCCATTGTTTAAACAAATTTTGTATTCTATTTAAAGCGGTCACATCATCTGCTTCAAAACGCAATACCAAATAAGGCGAAGTATTGGAAGCACGGACTAAACCCCAACCATCTTTAAAATGTGCGCGCAACCCATCTAGTGTGATGACATCGACTACGTCTTCTTCTTTTACATAATTAACCAATGCGGCAACAAAAGAAAATTTATCTTCTTCAGCAATGGGGACTTTCAATTCTGGGGTATTCACACTATTTGGTAGTTGCGCAAAATAGGTTGTACTGTCTACGACTGCGTGAGATAAAATTTCTAAAAGACGTGCGCCCGCGTAGAGCGCATCATCACCACCATGCCAGGCATCTTTAAAAAAGAAATGGCCACTCATCTCACCTGCAAGCAATGCATGGGTTTCGCGCATTTTAGCTTTAATTAACGAATGTCCTGTTTTCCACATGAGGGGTTGGCCCGCATATTGGCGAACATAAGCATCTAGTTGTTGCGTACATTTGACATCGTAGAGAATGGTTGCGCACGGATGCTTTGCAAGCACATCCTTAGCAAACGCCATCAACAAACGATCGGGCAGAATCACCTCACCTTGATTGGTTACCACCCCCAAACGATCGGCATCACCATCTAATGCTAATCCAATGTCTGCGTTTGTTGCGCGTACTGTATGAATTAAATCTTGTAAATTTTCCATCTGGCTGGGATCGGGATGGTGATTCGGAAAGCGTCCATCTACTTCGCAAAATAATGTCTGCACATCACACCCAAGCGCTCGGAATAGTTGCGGTGCAACGCATCCACCCACGCCATTCCCAGCATCCACTACAATCTTTAGAGGTCTTTTTAAATGAATCTGATTCACAATCTGTTGAGTATAATCATCCATTAAATGGGACTCTCGATAGTCGCCCAGTTCGTCTTCAGAAAATTGTTCTGCGAGAATCCGTTCGTAAAGCGCAAAGATTGCCTGATCTGCTAATGTCACGCCATTGACCACCATCTTTAACCCATTATAATCAGGCGGATTGTGACTACCCGTTAGCATCACGCCAGAATATCCTTCGCACTTGCTTGCCGCATAATAGAGGATAGGTGTTGGTACCATACCAAGATCAATCACATCGCACCCACTCACGCGCAAACCACGACATAGCGCTTCCGATAATACAGGACCTGATAATCGTCCATCTCTTGCAATACATATTTTCTTAATACTCTGCTCGCGCACAAAAGAACCCAGCGCCTTCCCAATTGAAAAAACTATTTTTGCAGAAAGTGTTTGTCCAACAATGCCGCGGATATCGTAAGCGCGAAAAATAGAAGGACTGAGTGGGGGAGATAGTGTTGCTTGCATCATGAAAGAAACCTCGAACTAACTAATCAACTGCCAAACGTGGCATTCTCTCCCCCTTAAGAAGGAGGGAATACCGTAATCATATCATCCTTTTTCATCCCAATCGCTTTCAACCATTCGGCTGTTGGTGATACCATTTTGCGATCTTTTAAGCTAAACAGTCCAATCGTTAATTCGGCTGAGCAGCAAAGCACATCCTGTCGTAACATTTTATGTTCCAGTTTTCCCACTTTCCCTCGATAAGACAAAACTTGTGTCTGAATAACCACTTGCTCGCGCAATCGCACCTCTTTCAAAAAACGTAGATTCACCTCAAGAATAGTCGGCGCAAGACCGATCTCTAAGATCTGCTTAAGCCCATAACCATTCTTTGTCACAATATCCCAACGCGCCTCCTCAAAAAGCGTAAGATACATCGCATTATTAACATGACAAAACGCATCTAAATGATTTTCTTTAATCAGCAGCGGGTAAGAGAAAAGCTGTGCTTGCATGATGTGTCCTCTGGTACGGTACAAAAATTAGATAAACAAGAGATAACTCGCTGAGAAATAATTAAAAACATATAATCTCGATCGCTTAATCCTTCGACAAACTCGGGAGAGGTGTTATATGGAACATATCAGCGAGCTGACAGAGAGTTTAAATGGATATTTTGAGTGGAACAAGGCCAGAATGCCGCCGATAGGGCTCCCTTACTAAAATAACACTCATTTGCAAGCTATTAATATTTTTGACAATCCATTTATTTGTAATTACAATTAAATAATGAAAATTGATTTCGACCCTAAAAAATCAGATAAAAATAGCCATGACCGTGACCTATCATTTGAACAAGCATCAGATTTTGATTGGGAGACAGCGCGCTATACTGAAGATGATAGAAAATTATATCCAGAACGGCGTTTTATAGCGATTGGGTATTTAGGAGCTCGATTACATGTTATCTGTTTTACACCAATAGAGGGCGGTGTACGACTCATCAGTTTTCGTAAAGCCAATGAACGCGAGGTCAAAAGATATGCCAAAGAAATCACTCACCAATAAATCAGGCCAAGTAAAAGAGTTAACTAGTTCTGTTATACGCGCTATGAAGCCCGCAAGCGAAGTGTTGCCAAAAAAACTCCTAGACGTATTACCTAAACGTAAACGAGGCGAACGTGGGCCACAGAAGCGTGAAAAGAAAATTCAAATTACGCAACGCTACAAACCAGAAATTGTGCGTTACTTTAAAGCAACAGGCGAAGGCTGGCAAACAAGAATAGAGCAAGTGCTAGAAATGTTCATTGATAAACATCCAAAATATCCTCGCAGGTTAGAACATAGACAGCAGAAGCAACCTCGTAGCGCTGCATAAATGGCGAGTGCTCACATAGAGTGGGCTATTCGGAGCCTCAAAGATGCAGGATATCATCTGAAGACTGCTATGTCTGATGTTATTCAGGATAACCCATGGTCAGAAGTTTCACGTTTTGCAGTTAATATTGCGTTACCAGATTGGAACAAGTGCCGATTGTGAGTCAATTCGGTATCCCAATCATACCATTCAACCCTAGATAATTTGTACTATACTTGAACTAGCCTAGATGATATTAAAATGCATTATGCTTTCCCAGAATGCCCAAAGCCACCTTCGCCGCGCTCTGTTTCTTTAAACGACTCAACAATGTCAAAACACGTACGGACGATTGGCATAAACACCAACTGCGCGATGCGATCGCCGGGTGTAATCGTATAGGCAAGCGAACCGCGATTCCAGCAAGACACCAGGAGGGGTCCTTGATAATCTGCATCGATCAATCCGACTAAATTACCCAGCACCAAACCGTGCTTATGGCCCAAACCAGAACGCGGCAAGATAATGGCTGTTAGCATGGGATCGCCAATATGAATGGCGATGCCTGTTGCGATTAATGCTGTTGTGTTGGGGTGAATCACTAAATCGCTATCAATACAGGCGCGCAAATCAAGTCCTGCTGCATGTTCTGTTTCATAACGCGGCAAAGGAAAAGCTTTACCAATACGCGGGTCAAGAATTTTTAATTCGATATTCATTGGCAATCATCTCAATTAATAGTCGTGCTAGTTGATGTTTTGTCATATTAGGTAATGCAACTTCATTCGCTTCGCTAATCACGGTCACTTCATTATCTTCACACCCCATGCCACATGATGGGCTAAAAAGATTAGCCACGATCATATCCATCTTTTTCTGAATCCGCTTCAACCGTGCACGCGCTATTAGGTTTTCTGTCTCCATCGCAAAACCAACGATAAATGGTTTCTCAGGTAGCGCACCAACGCTGGCTGCAATATCTGGATTGCGAGTCAACTGCAGCGATAGCACGACTGACTCTTTATGTATTTTCTGCGTTGCAATCGTTTCGACACGATAATCACCTACCGCTGCAACTGCAATCAATATATCGCAGTCTGCAACATGCGTCATCACAGCATCATGCATCTCGCGCGCTGTCAAAACAGAGAGACACGAGAGATGTGCGGGCTTTTTAATGTGCACAGGCCCATTGATCACGGTAACCGTAGCTCCCGCAACATGCGCCGCCTCTGCCAATGCAAAACCCATTTTGCCAGAACTTGCGTTTGTAATATAACGCACGGGGTCAATCGCTTCATGCGTGGGACCTGCTGTCACCAGCACACGCAAACCAGACAACAAGCTCGTTTCAAATAACGCACTCACTTTTTCAAGTATGTCGCGTGATTCAAGCATACGTCCAGGACCCACATCACCGCATGCCTGACTGCCATGCAAAGGCCCCAAAAGATGCACCCCTTGTTTTTCTAGCGCAATGCGATGTGCTGAGGTCATCGCATGCCGCCACATGGCTTGATTCATAGCAGGTGCGAGCGCAATCGGCGCAGTTGTTGCAAGGCAAAGGGTCGTTAATAAATCATCAGCACGACCTTCAGCGAGGGACGCCATACAATCAGCGGACGCGGGCGCAATGAGAATGAGATCCGCCCATTTTGCAAGTGAGATATGCCCCATCGCAGCTTCCATGTGCACATCAAATAAATCTTCATGTACGGGATGATGAGAAAGTGCCTGCATGGTGAGAGGCGTAATAAAACGCTTGGCATTCTCAGTCATCACAACACGCACATCACTTCCTGCATCAATCAAACAGCGCACCAAGTCTGCACTTTTGTAGGCTGCAATGCTCCCTGTAATACCCAACACAATGCGCTTATTCATCAAAGACATTATAAATACACCGCAAGCATCTGCCACACACGGAGTGGAGTTAAATCAGTATAACAAGCGGGCGTGACAGAAGATGGTTCACGATAAGTGCATGCACGCTTCAAACAAGGTGCGCAAGGAAACTGTGCTGTTAAATGTACTGAACGATCGCCCAGTGCGCCCGTCCAAATTGGATTTGTTGAACCATAAATTGAAACAATGGGCAAACCCAATGCCGCTGCAAGATGTCCGAACCCGGTATCGACTGCAACAGCACCTGTTGCATTGGCAAGTAATCTTACCGTCTCATCAATACTAAAGCGCGGCAACAAATCAACTGATGTAAAATCGGCGGCCAATCGTTTTGCTCTGGCAAGCTCATCCGGACTACCACCACCAATCTTTACACGAAGCCCATGCTGCGTAATGAGCGCAATTAATGCTCGCCAATAACTTTCTGGCCACTCTTTGGAACGCCAAGTGGTGCTGTGTAACAAAACAATATAGTTTTCTGTCTGTCCTACTTGTTTAAACTGATGACGATCTAAGCTAAAGTCAGGCGGCGTCTCTGGCAAATGATAATTCAATGCTAAACTAAATAAACGACGCATGCGAATCACGGCGTGCTGATAAAAATTCACTGAATATTTACGTTGGCAAAATAATGCTGCGAGCGATTCACGTGCAGAATAAAAATCAAGTCCTGCGCGAGCACCCTTAGCAAACACAGAAAGCAATGCGCTTTTTATTAAACCTTGCGCATCTAAAATTAAGTCGTATGAGTTTGCTTGAAGTAGTGCGCGACACGCTCGCCATTCATGCAAATTCTCACGACTAAAAAAATGACGACGCCACTTCCGCAATTCAATTGAAATAACCTGATCGACAGCAGGATGCCAGCGCGGAATATCGGCAAAAGCTGACTCCACCACCCAATCAAACCGAATGCCGGGTACCATACGAACAGCATCAGATAAAGCGGGCAGCGTATGCAACACATCGCCCATGGAAGATGTTTTAATTAATAGAACACGCATGATGCACCACGCCAGTTACCCACAATTGAAAGTACTTGCTCCGGCAATAAGTCACGCATACAACGATGGTGCGTGAGCGGGCAAACGCGTTTAAAACAAGGCTGACACCCCAGCTTTGTTTGAAGAACAATAGCCTCATCGGATAGAGGTGGCGTAAAAGCAGGGCTCGTCGAACCATAAATGGCAACGACGGGCTTTTTCAATGCGCAAGCAACATGCAGCAAACCTGAATCATTCGTCACAACACCTTGCGTCAATGATAATAAATCGATCGTTTCAAATAATTGTAATCGACCGGATAAATTTTCACAGCGATTATCAGTGAGCGCCATTATTCGATCTGTTACTGGACGATCTTTGGGTGAACCAAACAACCAGATATCCCAGCCTGTCTCAAACATTTGATTAGCCAATGTCGCATAGTATTCTTCTGGCCAACGCTTTGAAGGACCAAATTCTGCGCCCGCACAAATGCCAAGGACCGGACGTCTTCTCCAAAGTGGTTGATGTTTTTCAAGTGCTGCTTTCTGTGAAGCAGGTGACACTTGGAATTGAGGCATCAAATAAGGCTTCGGCAAAGGCTCATTGGCAGGCAGGCCTAGCGCCATCATTTGTTCAATCATAAGTGGGTAGCGGGTTTTATCTAAGTAACGCATATCGTTCAGCAACCCATAACGATATTCACCGCGCCAACCTGTTCGCTTCGGAATATTGGCAAAATAAGGCACCCATGCTGATTTAAAAGAATTGGGTAATACAATTGCTTGATCATACCCACGGTCGCGCAGTTTTTGTCCAATCACATAACGCGTGCGCCACTTAAACTCGCCATGTGTCAGCGGCATTTCAATGGTTTCTGTCACGCAAGGCATACAACTTAATAAAGTGAAAGTCCAAGCGGGTGCCAACACATCGATTATCACAGTTGGATCGCGCTGTTTTAAAAGCTTAAATAAACATTGCGACATCACGGTGTCGCCAACCCAAGAAGGACCGATTACTAAAATTTTTGTCATGTTAGGATATACGTTGTACCACAGTAAGGGCAGAGTACTTCTTCTGTTTCTGAGATGGACAAATAAACGCGCGGATGCGCATCCCACACACGCTCACCCTGTGGTGGACAACAAAGCGGCAAATCAGTCTTCGTGATGTTGCGTCTACGTGATGTACAAGCTGGTTGGTCTGTTAATGGCATAAATCACTTCCAGTATCGTTATCTCAGACAAATATTATACACAAAGCCATGGTAATTTCAGCAATTCCCGCTAACTAGTTGCCTTGGGTGTTATGTAGCACAAGTCAAGCGCAGGAGGCCGGAGGCCGACGAGCCATTGTGCGGAATAACACCCAAGGCAACTAGTTAGCGGGAATTGCTGTGATAATTTCGATCAATCTCTTTGTTGCACCATCACCTCCACCCCTTTCTCTAACGAAACCATGGCCTTAAAACCAATTTTCTGCCACGCAAGGTCGATTGCCGCATATGAAAGATGAATATCAAAAGAACGTTTAGGCTGACAGTCACAAACAGGTGCGCGTTCTGACGCATGTGCAATATATTGAATCAGATCGAAGATGGTCTCAGGCTGACCAGTTGCAATATTTAGCACCCCGCTATAGCTGCTTTCTAGTGCTAAAAGATTTGCCAATGCGATATCTGTCACATAAATAAAATCACGCGCCTGCGTGCCATCCCCCCAAATCGTAAGCGGTACCTCATGCGAGTGGTCTGCCAAAAAACGACTAATCACGCCAGAGTAGAGTGATGCGGGATCTTGGCCCGGTCCATAAACATTAAAATAGCGCAAACCAAGCGCTTCAATGCCATGGAGCCTCGTGTAAAGCTTTGCCTGTTGCTCATTATCAACTTTATGCAATGCATAAGGTGAAAGCGGCAAGCACGCACTCGCATCTTCTTCAACACAAGGCAAATGAGCGGCATCGCCATAAACAGCGGCGCTTGAGGCATAAACCAACCGCACAGGATGATCAGCTTGTCGAATTGCCTCTAAAACATGCATAAAACCATACGCATTGGTCTGATAAGCTTCGAGCGGGTGTGTGATTGAAAACGAAACGGAAGCCATCGCGGCAAGATGTAACACGGCATCACATCCATGCACGAGTTTTGCCACCAACGGATAATCAAGTATATCGCCCTCTACAAATGTCAGCTTAGAATGAGTCAGCGGCAAACGAGTGAGTCGACCAGATAATAAATTATCCAATACAACCACTTCTTTGCCACGATCAAGCAACAAAGCAATCGTATGTGATCCAATAAACCCCGCCCCGCCTGTGACTAAAATACGCTCTTTTGTTGTCATGGTTATCATCGATCAAGTGCAGGCTTTAAGTGGTACCCAAGTACGATACAAACTGACGCCTAAATAAAATAAAACATATCCCACTGAAAGCATCACCAGCAGATGATTCGTGCCTGGGTAACACCATAACAGTAGTGAAGTCACCACACCCCATAGTACTGTCATCAAAAGCATACAGGTGCGCAATAGATAGCTATCTGTTAAGCACTCTAACCGCGAAGGATAAATATATTTAATTGGGATAAAACTTAAAACAGCTAAGGTGAGCAAAATACCTAAGTTCGTCATGCCATCCATTTGCCAAAAAAACAGATAAAAAACCGCAATATTCCAATAACTAGGAAACCCTTTAAAAAAATGATCGGATGTTTTTGCATCGATCTGGGTAAATTGATAAGCAGAGGCTACCGCAATGACTGCGACACAAAACGCACGCCAGTGTAGTGGCAATAAAGGTGCGACCAATAAAAAAAAACAAGGAACCATCGTATAGTTAAAAAAATCAACGATATTATCTAATAACTCACCATTAATCGTTGGCACACATGCTTTTATATCAATCATTCGCGCAAAACAACCATCTACCGCATCGATCAGAATAGCAATCAGCATGAGCCATAAGGCAAGTAAATAATTATTTTGATGAATAGCAAAAAGCGCCCATAAGCCAACAAAAGCACCTGTTGCCGTAAAAAGATGAATGAACCAGCCCGTTACCTGTCTCGCTATAATCATGATTTTAAGCATCATTAAAAATAAAAATAGAATAGCAAGAAGCCGCGTGATGCACCAGTTGTATGCGCATTATTGCTGCACATTCATTCTATTTTACCTAGTATAGAATCAATACTCATTTTTACATCCTCCTATGGCGTTTAGCCTCGAATGTATCATGTGGATATTCTTCCCCGCTATGCCGACGTTGACGACGAGCCACAGTTGCTTCTTTTTTTGAAAAAAAATCAGTATGGACTCTGGAGATTCTATCAGCAGCACTACGAGCGATTATTTGTTTAACTTCATATGAGGCATTTTGTTTTGCAGAAAATCCGCATTTATTCAAAATACTTGGATCTGCTTCTGCATGCAAAAGTATCTTTGCAACTTGATTATGCTTTTCTTGTATTGAAAAATTTTTTCCTTCATAGCAGGCTGCATTGAGTGGGGTAAATCCATATTTGTTTTGACAATTTAAGAATTGGGTGAATCCCGTTTGATCGTTATTATAAGCTTCAGCGGCATTCTGAAATAGTAATTGAACGATTGCAACATGGCCTTCTTTACTTGCAGTATTCAGTGGTGAAAAGCTGTCTTTATCAACATGTGAAATGAATGTTCGAAATCCTGCTGTATCTTTGCCACCGTAAGCTTTAGCAGCGCACTCGAGTAGTAATTGAACGATTTCAACATGACCTGCTTTGCTTGTGGTATTCAGTGGTGAAAAGCTGTTTTTATCAATATGTGAAATGAATGCTTGGAATCCATCCGTATCTTGGCCACCGTAAGCTTTATCAGCACACTCGAGTAGTGATTGAACGATTTCAGCATGGCCTGCTTTGCTTGCGGTATTCAGTGGTGAAAAGCCATCTGTATTAATAAGTGAAATGAATACTTGGAATCCTGCTGTATTTTCTCTGCCGTAAGCTTCAACAGCACACGCGAGTAGTAATCGAACGATTGCAACACGGCCTTCTTTACTTGCGGTATTCAGTGGTGAAAAGCCGTATCTATCAATATGTGAAATGAATGCTTGGAATTCTGCTGTATCTTTGCCGCCGTAAGCTTT
>Ga0155614_147_pt1 | contig 22536 bp, 21 predicted proteins | sample RifCSPhighO2_12_FD_107271 | JGI IMG/M metagenome (GOLD analysis project Ga0155614, IMG submission 107271) | Gammaproteobacteria bacterium RIFCSPHIGHO2_12_FULL_42_10
AGGCTCTTCAATTTTGAGCCCCATCTGCACTGCCCGCTTAAATGCCACTTCAACGCCTTCGCCCGTTTTGGCACTCGTTATAACACACGGATGTAGTGGTAAAAAATGCGCTGCAAATGCCCTAAACTTCTGCTCTCTTTCTGTACGATGTACTGTAGGCACTGCATCCATTTTTGTACCCACTAAAATCACACCAGCATCCTTATCCGCTATCAAGCCACGATATTGTTGAATACGCAGCTCATCATCAGGTTGAGTCAAATCACAGATGATCATAATCACAAGCGACCTATCAGCCCTTGTAAACGTTGAAATGTAGGATGACGACGATGCACCTGCAATACTCCAACAGAAAAGCAAGACATTGCTACTGTCGTTTGGCTGACGACAAATAGCTATTGTTTTTTGAAACACAGCAGCTATAGTAGTGTCCACATAAACATCAGAAAATTCATTTTTAATATATCGATTAATCAGCTGGTCTTTGCCGGATTTAGCATCGCCAACCAAAACGATCTTCAAAGTCTGCGGTCGTAAGTCATCATCCACACGCATCGCCATATGACCCCCCTCGTGATTAAGAAAGCAATCTGAAGCGACACATTCATTATTAGGTCATTTTTTGATCTACCTGATTAAACGTATTGATGTTCTACGTGAAACAATGAAGTACTTTAAAGAATATATTAAAATTGTTCAATTTTATACTAATAACTACCCTGCAAAGCTACACCTATGGCACACAATACCGCATTCAAACAGGGAAATTGACAAGATAATACGGCGGACCCACATACAAAAACAAATGGCAACTTCATCCACGCTATATGATGAAATATCCGGGCTACGTGCAGGGAGTAAATCAGACACCAGACCCCGCAACAAGTGCGGGGTGATAAGATATATAGCTGCTGGATAATAAGGATACTCACTTAAGCTGCTGCGTAATGTGAGTAAAATATATAGCGGTGAGGTAATCAGATATTCGAGCGTTTGTCACCCCGCACTTGTTGCGGGGTCTGGTGTCTGATTTACTTGGAATAATGAGGAAAGGAAGTAATTTTGGGGATGGTAGTCATATTATCGTTTAAAATCAATTAGTTGAAAAATTTTTTTCCCTGGGAAAAATTATTTTAACATTAGCTGATAGATAATTGCGGAACGAATAAGGGCACTTTGAACGCCTTCAAAAAGAGGATGTTGCTTTCTAATTTGTATGAAAGCTGCTTGAATTTTATAAATAATCGTTTCATCTAAATAAAAAGCTTCAATCTCGGTTAACTCCGCTTGATTCAAGGCAACGCCTTGCTCAACATAATCGATATAATTATTTTTATTTAAAAAACGATTGATCGTGTCTTTTAGCCAACGGCTTTTACCACGCAAGCCATATCCTAACTGAACCAAATTAGTTTGCATTTCTTGTTGTAAACGTTTTGAAAAACGCACAGTAATTTTTTTTATTTTTTTAGCAGTTACCATACAACCATCTCATCCCGCGTAAATTCTGATTCTATTTTTTTAAATAAGTCTTGAAATGCTCGCTTAATCGCTACAGAAGAACTCCAATCAATTGACTGGAAAATATGGCGATGTTTTTCTAATCGTTCGTCAGATAAAGCAATTTTGATAAGCTGTTTTGCAATATGTTGATTCTTCACTTTACCTAACTGAATCGGTTTTTCTGTTTTTAGAGCAGATCGTACGGTTTTACCAGCAACCAGCTTATAAGCTGCGAGTGAAGTCACCTCATCTTTTGAAGAAAAAATCCACGCAATCATTTGATTGCGCGCACCCAAATCTTTCATCGTAACCAACTGCTGTACAAGCTTTAAATTATTTAACTTACCCAACTGGATCAACTTAACAAGTTTATCATCAGCTTTTAACAATGCGGCATATCGATAAGCCTGAATACTGGAAACACCTAATAATTTCTGTATCACTTCTTCTGTCAACGTTTGTTGTCGCGATTGCATATAAGCATCGGCCATCAGCAACAGGTTATTTAATTTTTCCCATAGAGAAAGATCTTGTCGATTAATATTTTCAACCCATTGCGTATAACGTAAATGAAATTCATCAGGTTTTTGACTAATACGCACTGGTACTGATTTCTGTTGTGCAAGCATCGCCGCCCAGTATCTTCTTTCGCCTGTAATAATGCGATATTTCACGCCATCTTTATAAACTTCGATCGCATTTTTAATGCCAATTTTTTTGACTGACTCAGATAACTCGATTAAAGCCTCTCGTTCTTTTAGTTTTACCGCATAATCTGAATCTGATTTATTAATGCCATTTAACATTTCATCAAATGAAAGCTGTAATTGTCGTGGATTTTTTGGGTCTCGCTCAATAATATCAAGCGACATCATATCGTAATGTAACTGACCTAAATTAGCAGAGGCTGATTGTATTGAATTTCGAAGACCACTTGCTAAATCAGGTGCAATTGTGAATCGTTTTTTAATCGACATAACTAGACATCCTTTCTTCAATTTCCTGACAGGCCAACAATACTTCTTGTTTTGCTAGATTTTTATCGGGATACATAAAAATTGATGGTGGGACAGCCCCGTCGGCATCGGCTTCTGCGTAAATTAATCTGCGGGCAATTTTAGATTGCAGCACATAATCAGGCATTTCATGTTTTAAGCTATCATAATGATCTTTATGAATAATGCCACGTCGATCAAATGAATTAGGCAACACACCAATTAAATGTAATGGATCGTGATTGGGTCGACGCAAGGTCTCTGATTTCCATAGATGAATCATGCCATAAATACCTTCAATCGGTTGTGGCTCCATAATCGATGGAATTAACAAATGCGTTGCTGCACGCACAACACTAATTGTAACGGGGCCTTTGGAAGGAGGTGTATCAATAATAACCATATCATAACTACTACGTACATCTGCTAGATTCAAAAATTTTGACAATTGGTCGTATACTTTTTGAACAACTTCTTCGCGCGTGACGGCTTCTGCTAAAAGTAGTTTAGAGCTGTGGGAAGGTGAAATCTCTAATGTGTCAATATATGTTGTGTAAGGAAATACCATTTCGCCAAAAAAGATGCCTGCGATACTGCTCCTGCCATCCCAATCCTCGTCATCTTTTGCATGCGGATCATAACTAGGGTGTAAAGGCGGAATTCTGCCTTCTTGTTGGTAGGGATCGATTTCCATTTTAAGATATCGATTGCTAAAATTGGCTTGTGGATCCATATCTAGCGCTAAGACTTTTTTATGCTTAATTATTGAAAAATATTCTGCCAGTATTCTACTTGTTGTGGTTTTTCCAACGCCTCCCTTGTTATTAACAACCGCAATAATTTTCATTGCATTCCTCCTTTTTATCGCCTACCGTATTCTTAAATATCATCATACGCTACAATTTCTTTTGAAGAAAACAGAAAAAAATCGTTAGCGTTTTATTATTTACAGACGTTTAATAATTTAGGAACGGTAACTTAATATTTTAATATGAAAAATTGAGCGTTAGGTGGTGGTAAACGGGATGATAGGTGGCGAGTATCGGGATGATAGGTGGCGAGTTACAGGATGTTAGGTGGTTGTTTTCGGGATGATAGGTGGTGGTAAACGGGATGTGTATATGGAAAGCACAAAAAGAAAGGTAAATGGAAGAAAACTAGAAAATGAATCAGGCATGGTTTTGAAAAAACATGTTGGATTGATTCATTGTGAAAATAAACTTAGTTTAATGCAACGAAAAATATGTAATATTCTGTTATTTAATGCATTAGATACATTGCACAACCAAGAAATTCACCAAATCTCTCTCAGAAAATTATGTAGTTTGATCGGCTTTAATAGTCATGATATTCAATTAATCAAGCAATCTATTAAACGTTTAATAGCAGTCGTCATGGAATGGAATTTACTGGATGACAGTAAATTTTTAAATGAAGGTAAATTTTCGGAGGACGGCATTAGTTGGCATGCTAGTTCTTTACTGGCGGGTGCGTCTATTAAAAGTGGTATCATACAGTATTCGTATAGTCCTCAAATTAAATCAATTTTATCTTCATTAGAGCTATATGGACGTATTAATCTTTTTGTCCAAGCTAAATTTAATTCTAACTATAGTCTTGTGTTATATGAAAACTGTGCACGTTTTAAAAATATTAAGCAAACTGCTTGGTTTCCGCTCGCGATATTTCGTTCGTTGATGGGTGTGCCCAAAGATAAATATACTGAATTTAAGGAATTTAAAAGGAATGTGATTAATATTGCCGTTAAGGAAATTAATCAAAAATCAGATATTTGTGTTGAGCCACAGTTTAAAAAAATGGGTAAAAATATTATCGCAATTCAATTTTTATTGTCAGAAAATAAACAATATCATCCGGCTTTTAAGCGAATATCAAGCGTTTCTAATGAAAAAGCAGCCAATGCGCCGACAGAATCAGTAGCGTTGATGGGATTATTGGCGGATTTTAAGTTGACCGATAGTCAAATGAATGAAATCGTGAATCGTTATGAGCATGACTATATTTTAGAAAAAGTGCGTTTAGTCCGCACGAAAAAGAAGATTGAGCATCCTGGCGCTTATTTAATGGCGGCTTTGCATGGAGATTATCAAGTATCGTCGCCCACATCACCTGTTTTGCAGAGCCAAACTTTAGAAAACACTTGTTTACGCGAAGCAAAAGTAGCTTCTGAGATTCAATCGCTTAAAAGAAAATATATGCTATATAAAGTCAAACGTTATGAAGCACATGTTAAACAACAGTCATCTGATTTGCAGGGCGAAATTCAGACAAAATTTGAAAAATACTTATCAAAACAGGACGAAGTGCTGCGCTTATATCGTAAATCGGGACTGTTATCGCCTTTTGTGATTGCCAATTTTATTGAATTTATTGAAAAACAATTTGCTGACTTTGCGCAATCTTGTCTTGCATTTGATGATTATATTACGTCTGAAGATTTTTAATATTTGTAGCCCGGATGAAATAAAAGCATTTCATCCGGGCTACAAATTAGTTATATAATGAAACGATGTGTTAGGATCTACAACGTTTGATACATGATAACCAAGCGTTAGTTGCGCATTTGCGTCGCGTCCATCAAGTGTGTGACGATTAAGCGGATATCGCAACGGCTAGTCTGCTCGAAGAATATGTTGATGAGGCTGAAAAACGCATATGGTATTTGTGCGCAGCTACAATGGAATAATAATATGTCGTTTTTAAATTTTGCATTAGGTGAAACGCTTGATTTGTTGCGCGATCAAGTTAGAACGTTTGTAGAACATGAAATTGCGCCGTTAGCTGCATTGATTGATCACAGCAATCAATTTCCAAAAAATCTTTGGCCGATGATGGGACAATTAGGTTTATTGGGCGTGACAGTTGATGAAGCGTATGGTGGGTCTGGGCTGGGATATCTTGCGCATGTTGTCTTGATGGAAGAAATCAGTCGTGCTTCTGCATCGGTTGGCTTGAGTTATGGCGCACATTCTAATCTTTGTGTGAATCAAATTCATTTGCATGGAACGCCTCTTCAAAAGAAACGATATCTCCCTAAATTATGTGATGGCACCCATATTGGTGCGCTTGCGATGAGTGAAGCACAAGCGGGCTCTGATATCATGGGCATGCAAATGCGTGCTGAGCAATCGGGTGGACAATTCATATTAAATGGCACAAAAATGTGGATTACGAATGGTCCTGATGCAGACATTATCGTGCTGTATGCGCGTACTGATAAAACAAAGACAAAAGGGATTACTGCGTTTATCGTTGAGCGTGATATGCCGGGTTTTAGTACGGCACAAAAACTTGACAAGCTGGGTATGCGCGGCTCCAATACTTGCGAGTTAATTTTTAATCATTGCCGTATTCCTGAAGAAAATGTGTTAGGCAAGGTGAATGACGGCGCGCATGTGTTGATGAGTGGCCTAAATTACGAGCGTACCGTTTTAGCTGCAGGTCCTGTCGGCATTATGTGTGCTTGTCTTGATGTGGTTTTGCCTTATGTGCGAGAGCGCAAACAGTTTGGGAAACCGATTGGTGAATTTGAGTTAATGCAGGCAAAGCTTGCGGATATGTATACCGCGCTTATGACTTCTCGTGCGTATCTCTATGCGGTTGCTAGCGCTTGTGATCGTGGCGATGTGGCTCGTAAAGATGCTGCTTCATTGATTTTATATACGGCAGAGCGCGCCACTTGGATGGCGTCCGAGACGATTCAATGTCTTGGCGGTAATGGCTATGTAAATGACTTTCCAGCGGGTAGATTATGGCGTGATGCGAAACTTTATGAAATTGGTGCGGGGACGTCTGAAATTAGGCGTATGTTGATTGGTCGGGAATTATTTGAGATAGGATAATCATGCCAGCTTTTGAATCACAGATTAATTCGAAAGATAAAATATTTAAAGAAAACACGGAAGCAATGCAAGTCTTTGTCACCGAGCTTAAGAAAAAGATTACAACAGCTCAGCAAGGTGGCGGAGAAAAGGCACGTAAGCGACATCTTGATCATGGAAAATTGTTGCCTCGCGATAGAATCGAGTTGCTGGTTGATCCAGGATCTGATTTTCTTGAGCTCTCTCCATTAGCTGGATTAGATTTATACGAGGATGCGTTGCCAGCAGGTGGCATCATTACAGGCATTGGTCGGGTAATGGGGATTGATTGTATGTTGGTTGTGAATGATGCGACTGTAAAAGGGGGCACTTATTATCCGATTACCGTTAAAAAACATCTGCGCGCACAAAAGATCGCGAAACAAAATCGGTTGCCATGTATTTATCTTGTTGATTCAGGCGGCGCATTTTTACCAAAACAAGATGAAGTTTTTCCAGATGAAAATAATTTTGGGCGAATTTTCTACAATCAAGCACGTATGTCTTCAAATGGCATTCCACAAATTGCAGTGGTCATGGGCTCATGTACGGCAGGAGGCGCTTATATTCCCGCAATGGCAGATGAGTCAATTATGGTGCGTGATGAAGCGACCATTTTTTTAGCGGGACCGCCTTTGGTAAAAGCGGCAACGGGTGAGATTGTGACAGCAGAAAATCTAGGCGGTGCTGATGTGCATTGTCGTTTATCAGGTGTTTCAGATTATTATGCCATGAATGATGAACATGCGTTACAAGAAACACGTCGTATTATTGGTAATCTCAACCATATCAAAGCAGGACAGATTGCCATGCGTGCTGTTCGTGAGCCGCTTTTATCAGCGGATGAATTATATGGTATTGTTCCTGCTGATCAAAGATATCCATTTGATGTGCGTGAAATTATTATACGCATCGTTGATGGCTCTGAGTTTAACGAATTTAAAGCGCGTTTTGGCAAGACGATCGTCTGCGGTTTTTCACATATCTATGGGATGCCTGTCGGGATTGTTGCAAACAACGGGATTCTATTTTCAGATTCGGCCTTAAAAGCAACGCATTTTATTGAGCTTTGCACACAAAGACGTATTCCAGTGTTATTTTTACAAAATATCACTGGTTTTATGGTGGGTAGTAAGGCTGAATCTGAGGGGATCGCTAAACATGGTGCAAAATTGGTTGCAGCGGTTGCGTCTGCTAATGTACCTAAAATTACCGTTGTCATTGGTAATAGCTATGGTGCTGGCAATTATGCAATGTGTGGACGCGCATATGAGCCGCGATTTTTATATATGTGGCCCAATGCCCGTATTGCGGTGATGGGCGGTGAGCAAGCAGCGAGTGTGTTGGCACAGGTAACGCGCGAGAAAAAAGAGCGTGCGAATGAGACTTGGTCGCTCGAGGAAGAGCAGTGTTTTAAGACGCCATTGCTTGAGCAATATAGCGCACAATCATCTGCCTATTATTCTAGCGCACGTTTATGGGATGATGGCGTGATTGATCCGCGAGAGACGCGTAAAGTAGTTGGGATGAGTTTGCAAATTACATTGAATGCACCGATTACGGATACAAAGTTTGGGGTTTTTAGGATGTGAGTAATAGTTAAGGACGATAGCATGCAGATCATAACGCCTATCATTTTAGAAAAATCCAACGGCATTGCAGAGATCACGCTCAATCGTCCCCTCAAATGCAATGCATTAAATGGCGAGTTAATTACAGCTATTGCAACCGCTTTAAAACAGATTCTTGCAGATTCTACCATGCGTGTGCTAATTATCCGTGGCGCGGGCGATCATTTTTGTGCGGGCGGGGATCTACAGTGGATGCAGACTGTTGTTACAAATGGTGCAGATAGTAATTACCAAGATGCATTATCCCTTGCCAATTGTTTGTATCAACTTCATACATTTCCGCTGCCTACCCTTGCGTTAGTGCAGGGAAGAGCGCTTGGTGGTGGCGCGGGACTATTATGTGTGTGTGACATAGTAATCGCTGATAAAGGCGCTAGTTTTGGGTTTCCTGAAGTAAAAATTGGATTGGCCCCTTCAACGATTAGTCCCTATGTGTTGGCTGCAATAGGTGAACGATTAGCGCGGTATTATTTTTTAACAGGTGCGTTATTCTCTGCTGAAGAAGCTAAACAGATGGGATTGGTGCATATCATTTCAAAAAAAGAAACCTTGTTGGAAGAGGGTAGGTTGCTCGCTGGACAATTATTAAAAAATGGCCCTGATGCGCTTATTAAAACGAAAGCGTTACTCTCTCGTATGACAAATGAAAAAATTACCCCAGACATAGGAAAAATAACTGCATTGCATCTGGCAGAACTGCGTGCTTCAAAAGAGGCCGGTGAAGGGCTCAAAGCCTTTCTAGAAAAACGTTTACCTGCTTGGAGCGTCTGATGTTATTTCCGGAACATGTCAAAATAGTTGAAGTCAGTCCACGAGATGGCTTGCAGAATGAAAAAATATTGATTCCGACGGCGATTAAAATAGAATTAATTGATCGGCTATCGGAGACTGGCCTTTCAGTGATTGAGGCAACGAGTTTTGTTTCTCCGAAATGGATTCCGCAATTGGCAGATGGCCGCGATGTTTTAATGGGTATTCATAAAAAACCTGCTGTTAAATATCCAGTCCTCATTCCGAATGTACAGGGTTTAGAGCAGGCATTGGCTGCCAATGTGAAGGAAATTGCAGTATTTTGCACCGCTTCCGAAGCTTTTTCTCAAAAAAACACGAATTGTACTGTTTTAGAGAGTACCCAGCGTATCGAAGCGATTCTCTTGATTGCAAAAAAACACGGACTTTTTGTGCGCGGGTATTTATCTTGTGTGTTGGGGTCGCCCTATGGGGATGAGGTGCCTTTTGAAAAAACGGCAGCGCTTGCTGGGCAATTGCATGAATTGGGATGTGATGAGATTTCATTAGGCGATACAATTGGCATTGGAACGCCTCTTAATGTCACTAAATTGATAATGTCTGTTGCAAAGAACGTGTCGATCGCTAAAATAGCGGTACATTTTCACGATACTTATGGACAAGCTTTAGCCAATATTTATGCCGCTCTTTCATTAGGGGTTACGATTGTCGATAGCTCAGTTTCAGGTATTGGTGGTTGTCCTTATGCGGCAGGCGCAACAGGCAATGTGGCAACAGAAGATGTGCTCTATATGCTGCAAGGCATGCATATTAAAACCAATGTAAATTTAGAGAAATTAATTCAAGTTGGCCGGTTTATCTCTAATCATCTTAAACGGCCATCGCAATCAAAAGTAAATCTAGCCTATGAAAAGAAAAGCACTGCTCCACAATAAAATTGTTGTTAAAAAATCTAAGTTGCATGGTTATGGTGTTTTTGCAGATAAAAACATCAGGAAAGGCGAAAAACTTGAGCAATGTTATGTGATTGTTTCAAAAGGCGGCGACGATGGACTGGAGGATTACTATTTTGATGTGCCTGGTCGCAAACGTTACGCTTTACTAACTGGCTTTGGCATTATTTATAATCATGCAGAATCACCCAATGCTGATTATACGATTAATGTCACCAAACGTGTTGCGACTATCAAAGCAACGGAAAATATCAAGAAGGGGCATGAAATTTATATTTCTTACGGCGATGATTGGTTTAAAAGTCGCGGCTTGAAATCTAAAACGTTAATCAATCTATAGCTTGATTGACTATTCGATCACAGCAATTCCCGCTAACTGGTTGCCTTGGGTGTTATTCCGCACAATGGCTCGTCGGCCGCAGGCCTTGCGCTTGACTTCTTGCTACATAACACCCAAGGCAACCAGTTAGCGGGAATTTCTGATTCAATCATGCATTCCGTTTTAGTCTTGACCATTACGGAATGCATGCTATAATAGCCACATGAAAAGAATCATTCAATCTGACATTCAGAAAGATTTGCCAAGTAAAATAGTGCTGTTAACTGGGCCACGCCAATGCGGCAAAACAACGCTTTCTAAACAATTATATGAATCCTATGATTATTTCAATTATGATTCAGCTGAAGACAGATTAGCATTAATAAAAAAAAGTTGGGATAGAAATAAGAAACTACTCATTCTAGATGAACTACATAAAATGAACGGCTGGAAACGCTGGCTCAAAGGCATCTATGATACGGAAGGCATTCCGCCTGAAATATTAGTGACGGGTAGTGCACGTCTTGATGTGAGTAGAAAAATGGGAGATTCACTCGCAGGTCGTTATTTTCAATTTCGACTACACCCTTTAGATCTAAAAGAAATAAGTCAGCATGATAAACGCGATATCAATCAGTTATTCAACCAACTATGGCATTGCAGCGGGTTTCCTGAACCGTTTTTTAAAAATGATGTCACGTATTATAAGCGCTGGAGACGTACGCATTTAGATATTATCCTACGACAGGACTTGCTAGATATTTATACTGGCCACGACATACAGACAATTGAAACATTAGTGCTACTACTAAAAGAGCGCGTAGGGTCAACCGTTTCATATGCCAGTTTAGCGCGTGATCTTGAGCGAGATCCAAACACTATCAAGCGCTGGTTACAATTACTGGAAAATTTATACATTATCTTTCGTGTCACACCATTCCACAAAAATATTGCTCGCTCTTTATTGAAAGAACCAAAATATTATTTTTATGATCATGCTTATGTTGATGAAGACAAAGGTGCGCGTCTTGAAAACTTAGTAGCCTGCGCTTTATTGAAGGAACTTCAATTGATTGAAGATACGCAAGGCATTAGAACAAATTTACACTATCTACGCACAAAAGAGGGTAAAGAACTTGACTTCTTGATTTTCCAGGAAAATAAACCTTCTCATTTAATTGAAATAAAATGGTCGGATGATGCGCCAGGAAGGGGCTTTGGTTATTTTAGTGAATTGCTGCCTCAAGCAAAGAAAATTCAGCTAGTGAAAGAAATCAAGCGTGAAAAAACTTATCCAGATGGGCTGGAGATTCGTGCATTGATTCCATGGCTGGCTAAATTTTCTATCACTGTCTGATGACATGATCGGTTCTGTTGTTTGTTAAAATCGGTAAACCAATTGTCAACAAATCTTGCGCGTTGCTTGTTCCGTTCATTCTGTAGCGGTTATCATATACCGCTTTCTTTTGTCTGCTGTCATAAATGGAAACATGTCGTCTAGTGGTTTTGAAACCATCTGACCATTTGCTAATTTTTGTGACGAGACGGTGGGGATGATTTCTTGTTGTGCACACGTAAACACTTCACAAATAATGGGGCCTGTTGATGCGAGTGTTTTGTTAATTATTGCTGTTAGGGCATCACGTGTCTTAATTGAAGAGTAGGGCAAGTCATATGCTTTTGCTAACATCGATAAGCAGGGAAAGGAGACCCCGCTTGTTTGATTAACGCCCGCTAAATGGCCATTAAAAAAATTAGCTTGTGTGTTTTGAATGGAAACATATCCACCATTGTTAAGTACAAATAATTTAATATTGAGATTGTTGTGTCGGATGGTGCTGAGCTCATGGATATTGGTTTGTAGAGAGCCATCGCCTGTTATGCTAATCACAGCATGATTTGGCGCTGCAATGCTTGCGCCTGTTGCAGCAGGTACAGCAAAGCCCATGGTGCCTAAGGCGCCAGATACGATGACGCGTTGATTTTGCTTGACTCGGAATGCTTGACCGACGACATAAAAGGCAGAGCCTGCATCTGTGATGATAGTTTCATCGCCTTTGCAGGCATGACTGATGGCATCGATCACTTCATAGTAATTAATCTCATTTTCGGGCATTTTATGAGGCTCATTCTGTACGGCTAGTTCATGTTTTAATTTTTGACAGTGTTTCTGCCATGATGCTGATCTGAAAGCAGGTAGATCTTCTGCCAGTGTCAGCGCACGTTGAATAAAAGAAGGAATGTCACATTGAATTTTTTCGTCCACCTTAATTTCAGCGCGTTGTATGATGTGCTTATCAATTTCTACCTGTATTTTGTATGCAGTGGGTGCGAATTGATCTAATTCATAGCCGGTTGTTAAGACATGTAGACTGCAACCCAGTGATAGGATGACATCAGCTTGTTGGAGAGCAAAATTACCAGCGCGATCGCCTTTCATGCCTGGGTGGCCGATAAATAATGGATGATCATAAGGCAAGAGATCTTTCGCTAATTGTGTCGTGACAGTAGGCATATTGAGCAAGCGAATGAACTGATCGAATATCTGTACAGCATGCGCGACTCTAATGCCATGTCCTGCAAGAATAAGAGGGCGTGTTGCCGTTGTGAGACGTTTTAAAATATTTGCTATCGTTTCATCATTTGGCAAGACAGGTAGTGCTAAGTCGGACGTATAACCCATTAATTTGTTTGGATTGATCAATGCGCCTTGTAAATTTACGGGTATATCAATTAAAACAGGACCGGGACGTCCATGCATAGCGAGTGCATAGGCTTTTTCTAGATGATATCGAATGAGACTAGGATCATTTAAAAACACAGCATATTTTGTAATAGACTGCACAATGGGAACGATATCCACTTCGAAAGTGCCAAATTGTCGCAAGCCATCGAGACCAGATTGTCTGATCGTTTGTGTGTGTTTGGCTTGTCCTGTAATAAATAAAACGGGCGAAGAATCTTGCCAGGCGCCCACAAGGCCTGTAATGATGTTCGTTGCGCCCGGTCCTGATGTGGCGTAACAGACGCCTAATTTCCCGGAACGTCTCGCATAACTTTCTGCAGCCATGGCACTTGCTTGTTCATGATGATGGCAGATGTATCCAATTGATGTGCGACTGATAGCGTCCAGTAGATGCATCATGCCACCGCCTGATAACAGAAAGACTTTATCAACCGCTTTTTTTTCTAAAAATTGTGCAATGTAGTCTGCAACGCGTATTTGAGTCATGCGGCTGCCCTATTCATTTAACCTAAATTCGGCAGTTACTTGTGTTATTTTTCTAAAGGCATCGACATTTCGTTTGATTGTTGAATAATAAAGATGTGTATCAACGCCATAAACAAGCATGTTCACATTAAGAGAAAGATATTTTTCCATCTCTTCTTGGTTTTTGACCATGATGCCTGAGAATTTATTTGCTTTTCTGATTTTTGAAATTGTTGTTGTAATGATTTTAGTTATTTCTGGATGATCGATCTGTCCGTGTAATCCTAAATCGAATGATAAATCATAGACGCCGATATAAAGCATTTCTAATGCAGGCAGTGTGAGGATGTCATCCAGCGCACTCAATGCAGATTGATTTTCTAAAATGATCGACGTTAATCCGAAAGTGTTATTTAATTTTGTAGTATCCAGTGGTAAGGTGGGATGATAGCCGCTTGCACGCGTAAAAGGATTAAATCCGCGAGATCCAATGGGATTAAATTTTGTAGCTTGAATAACGTACGTTACATCGTGAAAGTTTTTAATTCGCGGAACGATGATGCCGTGCGCGCCCATGTCTAAACAATTTTGAATGATCGTTGGATCGAGTCCTGGTACGCGTATCAAGGGTGAGCATTGTACGGATTCTGCTGCGCGTATACAATTGTCAAGGGAAGGCAGGTCGTAGACACCATGCTCCATATCGAGTATCTGAAAATCAAGACCGGCATGTGCTGCAATATCGATTGTAAGCGGTGTATTCATAATCGACCAGATGCCGATGACAGGGCTGCCCACCATTAATTTTTCTCTGATAAAATTTTTATGGATCATAACGTGTTCCAGGCGATTGTTTTTTTAAGAGCGTGATGAAGATCAGTTGTGACAGCAAGCTGAAGGTTATTTTGAGCGAATGTAATTTCAGGGACGAACCGCGAATTTTTCGGTTGATTGCTCGCTGTGCTGAGTTGTATTTCAATGGCAGGGTCAATGAGTGCCGTAATCATTGCGGCTAATTCTTTTAACGTGACCGCTTCGTCGCTACCTAGATTATAGATTTCGCCCGATTGTCCGCGCGTTAAAATACTCAGTAGCCAGAATGCCATATCACTTGCATAGAGGTAGCTTCTAATGGTGCCGCCATCGCCGAGTACACGGATGGGTTTGTGTGAAAGCGCATCTTTAATAAAATGATTGATAGCCCAAGGTCTTTCTAGTGATTGATAAGGCCCAATAAATGCAAACGGTCGCGCGGTGATAACTGGCATTCTGGCTTGGCTGCGAGAAGAGTGGCAGAGTGTTTCGGCGAAGCGTTTGGCTTCTGCATAGGCAGATGAAACGGTGCCGCATTTGGGCGCACCTATATAATGCTCATCGATTGCAGGGTGTGTCATGGGTTGTGACCCATAGATTAATCCTGAACTTAAATTGAGTAACATTTTAAAATCTGCACAGCGCTCGATTGCACGCAAGATTGAATAAGTGCCGTTTGCGATAATAGACATGGTTTCCATGGGACTGGATGCATGAAAACGATTATCTGGATTGCTTGCAGCATGAATGAGCCAATTGGTTTCCTGTGGCAACTCAGCTAAATATCTGATATCCGATGAAAGCAATTGAATATCATTGCGTTTAGCAAGATGAGGGCGAGTCATTTTAAAATGTTCAATGTTTCTACCGATGAGAATAAGATTAACATTGAAAGCATGGTGATCATTCAAAAAAGCAATGAGTCCTGCTAGCCATGTACCGACAAAGCCGGTGCCACCAGTGATGACGAGCGTCGTATTTTTAATGGCAGCTAGGGATTCAGTTTTGTTGGCCGTGACATGGTGATAATCATTTAATATTAAGTCGAGTGTCGCAGTTGACATTATTTAATATCCGTTTGATTGCGTTTGGCGAGATTGTGTGCGACTTCGATAATGATATCTTCTTGTCCGGCGACAATTTTACGTTTACCAAGTTCAAAAAAAACATCGCGCGAGTCAACATTAAATTCTTTTGAGATGCGCAAAACAGGTTTCATAAAACCCGAGAAAACACCAGAAAGTCCACTGACGATACTTGCAGAACTAATGGTGGGCATTTCTTTAATGATGGCAGACTCTGCAAGATCTGCTGCATCCAGTAGCTTGTAAAAATCGATGCCGGTCTCATAACCCATGCGTTTTAAGACACCTACTAACACTTCTAACTGTGCATTGCCCGCACCTGCGCCAAAACCACGTGCACAACCATCTAGCATATTTGCGCCCGCAGCAACCGCTGCAATAGAGTTTGCAATGGCCATACCAAGATTATTGTGTGCATGAAAGCCGACTGAAATAGAAAGTGACTGAACGAGCATGGTAACGCGTTTTGTAATATCTTCGGGGAGATAATGCCCTGCAGAATCCATAAAGATGATGCCCTCTGCGCCATAAGATTGCATTTTGATAGCTTCTTCAACAAGGACTGCAGGAGAAACCATATGCGACATCATGAGAACGCCATAAACGATTTTCCCCGCTGTGCGCGCATATTTGATATGTTGTTCGGTGATATCTGCCTCCGAACAATGTGAGGCGACTCTGACCACATCAATGCCTAGATCAATGGCCGGCTTAAGATTTTTTTCAATCGTTGCAAATCCTGGGATAACATGTACACCCAGCTTAGATTTTTTCAAATGATCACGCGCGACTTTTAAAGCGGTGAAATCAGCCGTTTTTGACAGACCCAATTGTAATGATGAAGCGCCCAATCCATTGCCATGTCCTATCTCAACAATAGGCATGCCTGTTTGATCAATTGCCTGACAGTAAGCAGCAATCTGCTCCGTTGTGAGCAGATGGCTCACTGCATGATTACCATCTCTTAATGTAGGATCACTGAGCAAAACAGATTTCATGGGCCTTCTCCTTTTGAGGGGGATGCAATTTGGTTTTAGCATACGCTTCAGCTAAGGCGAGTGCGGCACAATTGATAATATCTAAATTGCCCGCATATTCTGGCAGATAATCGCCTAAGCCTTTCACTCTCACCATCACAACAATACGATCATTTTCAATCATGGGGGGAACGATGATTGCATATCCTGGGACATATCGTTGTATTTGTTCTGCAATCGCTCCGACCGCATGACGTAGTTTTTCGATTTGGGGATTTTTTACTTTTGCAAATACGGTTGTTTGCATATGAATACAAGGTTGTGCTGGATTAAGATTTAAGATAGCTTTGGTTATTTTAGCGCCAGTGAATGATTTTAGTGCAGCTTCGGTTGTATGGATATATTCATCTATATTTAATCGAGTGGCACGACCCGCGCTTCGCGAAGCAATATTTGAAATCGTTTCAATATAGTCAATTTCATGATGTGTCATAGCAAGCGCATGCGCAATCGGTACGGCTGCTTGTCCGCCACACGTGATCATATTGATATTCATTTGCTTGAGGCAATCTGTGATATTGACTACTGGTACGCAGAGTATGCCTATTTTTGCGGGTGTTAAATCGATTACGAATTTATTTAATGTTTTTAAAATAGGCGCATGTTCTTGATGGGCGGTTGCAGAAGTCGCATCAAAGACAATTTCACAACATGCTGGATGTTGGACGATATAGGCGATGCCATCTGCAGAAGTCTGGACATTCAACGATCGCGCTTTCATGATGCCTGGCGAGGCTAAATTGCGACCAATAAAAACATTGCATTGTAGGTAGGGCGAACGAGTGACTTTGATTAGCAAGTCAGTGCCAATATTACCACTGCCTAGGATAGCGACTTTTAATTGATTCATCAGGCTACCATTGATTTTGTTTGCTGCGTCCGAATATGCCAACGTTTTGTCAAATCGATGGCTGCCTCTAGCGTGACATGTTGTGTTAATTGTAATTCATTTTTGCCGCGTGTGACATTGGGGACGTAGCGTTCTGGTAGCATGCCTGTCATTGGTAATTTTTTCTGAATAATAGTGGGCGTCGGACTAAAGCGGTTGGCTACCATTTTTGCTACTTCACTAATAGAATACGCTTGATCTGAACCAACATTATAGGGACGTAATGCTTGGCCATTAAATAAGATCGTCCAGAGCGCAACAGTAAGATCAGATGCGTATAGATAAGAGCGATACGGCGTACCATCACCTTGTATAACGATAGGCTGACCCTGCAAGCTGTCACGAATGAAATTACCGATAGCATAGTGCTTATTGAGCGGGAGATGAGGACCAATAAATGCAAAACAACGTGCAATTTTTACTTCAAAGCCATTTTGCACGCCGTACTGACAGCTCATTTGTTCTGCCGCACATTTCCCAATTGAGTAAGCTGCCGCTGGGTGCGTGGTCAGTATTTGACAGGGATGATCTTCCGGTAAGTGACTAATATTGTACGGCTGTTTACCATAAACGGCGCCTGAACTGGTTAGCAAAAAACGCTTCGCGCCGCAGCGTTTTGCAAACTCTAACGTCTGTTTTGTGCCTTGAATGATGGAATCTAGCATCACCAATGGTTGATTGAGATTGATCTCAACACTTGCATCGGTTGCTGCATGGATGATATGCGAGAAGGTGCCTTTCGGATAGGTAAAATCTCGACAGTCACCTTCTTGGAAAGATAATGCGGGGTTTCGATAAAGATGTGGACATTTTTCCGAGAATTTTTGTTTATTGCGCGTTAAGACAACGGCATGTGCTTGTAAATTAAATGCCTGATTTGCCAAAACAAAGCTCTCTAATAGCCAACAGCCAAAAAACCCTGTTCCACCTGTGATGAATAATCGTTGATTGCGTAATGCTTCCCATAGAGGCGCCGTTTGATGGATAATTGAGTTAAGATCATCTGCTAATAGATTGGTAGACATCATTGTGGTCACTCTAACCTAAAAATTAATTCGCTCTTTTTCAATGACCAGTGGCCGTTTCATGACCCGCGTATTGATTGAAGCAATATATTCGCCAAGCAATCCAATAAAAAATAATTGGACAGACGAGAAAAAGAATAAGCTGATGACAATGGGTGCAACCCCCGCACTAAATCGATCCCAAAAAATTAACTTCAGAATAAAGAAAACGCCAGCAATCACAAGGCTAAGTATGGCTAATAAAAAACCAGCCATAACAGCGAGTCGTAATGGTATTTTTGAGTAACTGGTGATGCCTAGCATGCCAATATCATAAAGTGTGTAGAAATTATTTTTAGTGAGACCGCGTTTTCTTTGGGGCTGGTGGTAGGGAATCTCAGCAATTTCGAAACCAATATCTGCGATCATGCCGCGGAAATAAGGATACGGGTCATCATAAGAATGCAAAATAGTCATAACTTCTTTGTCGTACAGACCAAAACCTGTAAAATTTTTGATTAATTTTACATCGGCAATTTTCTTAATCCAGTGATACCCCAAACGTCGAATAGCAAATAATAGACGAGATTCGTCACTTTTTGGTTTAACGCCTATGGCAATTTTATATCCTTCTTCCCATTTTTCTAGAAAAAGGTTGATCATGCTGGGCGGATCTTGGAGATCTGCGACTACGAAGATAACAGCGTCGCCTTGTGCTTGTAAAAGCCCGTGATATGGCGATCGAATATGGCCAAAATTGCGGGAATTTACGATAATTTTAACGTTTTTATCTTGTTTTGCAATTTGCTTTAAAACGGAGACGGTTTTATCGCTAGAAGCATTATCAATAAAAAGATGTTCGTACCGGTAGTGGGGTAGATGGCTGAATATACCCTTTATCTGTTTGTATAATTCCTCTACATTTTCTTCTTCATTGTAGCAAGGCGTCACAACACTGATTAATCTCATACTCTTCCTGGCGTTGTATTTTATAACGATTATGACGATACAATGCTTCCGCAATGTCTGCAATAGCGGTTGCAATTTCGGTAGGTGATATCTATATTTATAGCCAGCTGTTTATGTGGGACAGTCTGTATTTTTGGAAGAATAACCATGAAGGTTGTGATTTTAGCAGGCGGTTTAGGGACAAGGATTAGCGAAGAAGCCGCTGTACGTCCTAAGCCTATGATAGAAATTGGTGGCAAGCCTATTCTTTGGCACATTATGAAGCTATATTCCGCCCATCATATTCACGATTTCATTATTTGTTTGGGCTATAAAGGTTACATGATCAAGGAATATTTTGCTAATTATTTCTTGCACACGTCCGATGTTACCTTCGATATTAAAAATAATCAGATGGAAATTCATCAAAATTATGCGGAGCCTTGGCGCGTCACGTTGGTTGAAACAGGCGAAAACACAATGACGGGCGGACGTTTAAAACGTATTGCCAGTTATCTAGATCAAGAAGACTTTTGTTTGACCTATGGCGATGGTATCGCTGACATTCATATTGGTGATTTGATCAAATGTCATCAACAACAAAAAACCTTAGCAACACTTACTGCGGTACAACCGCCGGGCCGTTTTGGCTCTTTACGTCTTGATCAAAACAAAATAGTCGGATTTTCAGAAAAACCAGTAGGCGATGGTGGCTGGATTAATGGCGGGTTTTTTGTTTTATCGACTGATGTGATGCAATATATTACAGACGATAGCACGATTTGGGAGCGATACCCGCTTGAACATTTAGCAGCAGCAGGACAATTGTCAGCTTATCATCATCAAGGGTTTTGGTATGCCATGGATACCTTGCGCGATAAAAATCATTTAGAAGCATTGTGGCGCGAGGGAAGTGCGCCTTGGAAAATTTGGAAAGATCATGGGCATCGTGTTCAGCGATTGAATCAACCTACTTCTGTTGAAGAAGAATGGTCAGCATGACTTTTTGGAGAGGCAAAAGAGTACTGATAACAGGCCATACCGGATTTAAAGGTAGTTGGATGGCATTATGGCTGCAGATGTTGGGCGCTGAGTTGGTTGGCTATTCGCTAGAACCACCGACTGAGCCAAATCTTTTCACACTCGCCGCTGTTGCAAAAAACATGAAGAGCGTGATAGCAGATGTAGGCAACAGATATCTTCTTTGTGAAACATTACAAGCCTTTCAGCCTGATATCGTCTTTCATATGGCCGCTCAATCATTGGTGCGCGCTGCCTATCTTGACCCTGTTGAAACCTACGCATCTAATGTAATGGGCACGGTCCATTTGTTTGAGGCGATAAGACAAACAAACACTGTGCGTGCTGTTATCAATATTACAAGCGACAAATGTTATGAAAATAATGAGTGGTGCTGGGGGTATAGAGAACATGATCGTTTAGGCGGGCATGATCCTTATAGTAACAGCAAAGCTTGCGCTGAGCTTGTTACCTCAGCCTATCGCGATTCCTATTTTCGTGCGATGCAAATCGGCCTTGCATCCGTGCGGGCAGGCAATGTTATTGGTGGCGGCGATTGGGCCGCTGATCGTTTAATTCCTGATATGATGCGCGCTTTCGTTAATAACGAGTCTGTGCCGATTCGCAATCCAAACGCTTTACGTCCTTGGCAATATGTTCTGGAGCCATTAAGTGGCTATTTATTATTAGCAGAACGATTATATCAGTCACCTTTAGCATTTGCTGAGAGTTGGAATTTTGGCCCAAATGAGCGCGATGTTAAGCCGGTTAAGTGGGTTGTAGATTTTTTTGGGCAATATTTGGAACGTCGAGATGCGTGGTATCAAGATGCAGCGAATCATCCCCATGAGGCGCAATCATTGAAATTAGATTGTTCCAAAGCGCTCTTGCGCTTAGGATGGCAACCACGTTTAGATTTAGAAAAAGGATTGGCAGTGACTGCCAGATGGTATCGAGCTTACCTTGCCAAAGAAAACATGCGTGATGTGAGTCTACTGCATATTAAAGATTATATGAATCAAACAACGAATACGAGGGAGCTTTGCGATGACAGCACAAAAATTTCTTAATGTACCTTATGGTAAAAGTGTGCATGGCGAAGAGGAAATTGAAGCAGTTGTCTCTGTTTTGCGAACATCTACCATGATGGGCCAACATGTGCGAGAGATGGAACAGAAGGTCGCCACTTTATTTGATAAACAGCATGGCATCATGGTGAATTCCGGTTCTTCTGCAAATTATTTGGCGATTGAGATACTTGATTTACCGGTAGGCGCTGAAGTGATCACGCCTGCTTTAACATTTGCAACGACCGTTGCGCCACTCGTTAAAAATAATTTAGTGCCTAGTTTTGTAGATGTTATGCCTGGCACATTCAATATTGATGTTAATCAAGTTGAAGCTATGATTACTTCCAATACAAAAGCGATGATGATTCCAAATTTAATTGGCAATTTACCTGATTGGAAGATGCTACACGAGATTGCGGTAAAATATCATTTAATAGCTGTTGAGGATTCTGCAGATACTTTAGGTGCAACATTGGCTGGGGTGTCATCCGGTCGTTATGCAGATATCAGCACAACTAGTTTTTATGGATCGCATGTGATTAATTGTGCCGGTAATGGCGGCATGTTATGCGTGAATGAAGAACGTTTGGCTGAACGTGCAAAATTATTGCGAAGCTGGGGACGGAGTTCATCATTATTTATAGAGTCTGAAGCGATTGAGAATCGTTTCAATATTCAAGTTGATCAGATCGATTATGATGCAAAGTTTGTATTTGAGGCAATTGGCTATAATCTTGAACCTTCCGAAATGGGCGCAGCTTTCGGTTTGGTCCAATTAAGCAAACTTCAACAGAATATTCTGGCGCGTGAACAAGCGCATGCAGCACATATGGAGTTTTTTAGTCAATATCAAGATTGGTTTATTCTGCCAAAACAATTGCCGGATTCTCGTACAGGATGGCTTGCTTTTGCGCTGACTGTGAAAGAATCGGCACCATTTACACGTAAGGCGTTACAAATATTTTTAGAAAAATGCAATATACAGACGCGTACCGTTTTTACGGGAAACATTTTAAGACAGCCGGGCTTCAACAAAATTAAATCTCATCAATCAATCCACGGATACCCCCACGCAGATCAAGTGATGCGAGGCGGCATATTGATTGGTTGCCATCATGGGCTAACACAGGAAATGATCGCCTATATGCATGATTCATTTAAGCTGTTTGCAAAGCAATATACAAAAGTAATGGCTTGATTAGGAACTGCTAAGCAGGGATTACTCAACAGTTATTTTGTTGTAGTGAGGGAGCCCTGGCTCGTCGTCTCTCACGGAAGAACGAAATATAATTTTTAAGTACACTAGCCCGGATATTTCATCATACTAACTACTGCGGACGTGAAAATGGCTTGTCTGCTGCGTTGCAAGAAGAAAAATGACTGGTCGCATATATACAATATGCTCCCAGCCATTTTTCTTCTTGCGC
>Ga0155614_147_pt2 | contig 22183 bp, 22 predicted proteins | sample RifCSPhighO2_12_FD_107271 | JGI IMG/M metagenome (GOLD analysis project Ga0155614, IMG submission 107271) | Gammaproteobacteria bacterium RIFCSPHIGHO2_12_FULL_42_10
GGGCTAGCGAATTGGCTAGTATCATGAGACACATCAGCGTTAGTACATGCAGATAATAAATTAATTCAATACTGGTCCAAGGCTCTGACCAAGCAACAATGTACATGGCAATGGTTGAGAGAGTCGCTAAACATAATAGCTGTACTATTAATATTGCACACTGAAATGTGGCGTGTTTAAAATATAAAAACCAAGATAGCGCTAAGATGAATGCAGATACTATCAATGAAAAGATGCTTTGCGTTGATGTCGCTCTGATGTGATAACTAAAAACTTTTTTGATCGTGGATAAAATTTGAATTGGTTTATAATATAAAAATGTAATGGATACATCAGCTGGATTATGAAACAGCACGCTAAAGAACGCATCTCTTTGTACAGCTTGGTATTTTTCAGCGGCAAATTTATCATCAGCCAGCGCGTGAGGATATTTTTTGACGTAGAGGTCCCACACGCAACTTCCGTTACTATCAACATTACCCGGTTGCAAGCCTTTGCTAATTTTTCCGCGGGAAGTTGCTTCGCAGTCTTGATAGAGCATTTTAATATTATCAAATGGCCAATTTGGATTGACGCCTAAACTAATCCAAACACGATGCCAGACGGCATCTGTAACTGCGCCTGCATTTTTATATGCTCTAGGTGTGATGTGATAAAATGATATAGAAAAGATTATTAAGACGATGGTAATCGCGGCTATTTTTTTTAATAGCATGGTTAATGTTGGTTTATTTTTTCTTTCGTGGTAATAGCTGATACAAGAAAATATGCAAATAGCGATAAAAGCATAAGCGCTAGATTTTGCAACAAAACCACATAAACTAATGATGATCACCTGTAGTATCAAACAAACGACTGACAGGACATTCATCGTTTGCCGTCCATCATCAGCAAGCCATAGCAATACATGCATCATAGGCAATGCGGCGAGGACGGTAAAATATCGATAGCCCGCAATAGGCACATGTTCTGCAATTGTCGGGTTGGTGACGATTGGCATAAAAACCATGAGCGTTAACGAGAAGAGTGAAATGGGTGCTAGGATAAAACGGTGATCATAAAAGCAGGCAGTATAGGCTAAATGAGCAATTAACAAGAATGTAGCGAAAATAAAAAAAATGGCATTGATGTTCACGCCGAATAACTGCATACCCAGTGTATAAATAAGATTTAAAGCAATACCATCACTGCCTGCTACGCGTTTAAAATCCTGTTTATCGATATGGGTTGTGGCGACCAGTGAGATGCCGTGCGCAGTGGATGCGCTTTGATCTAAGATTTTTTGAATATCGTGATAGGTGCTCCCCAATGGTGAATGATATAAGACATGAGAAACAGCTGAGGCGACGGCCCCTCCATTTTCTACGCTAAATTTAACAGTCTCTAATTGGTGAGAAGATAAAACAGCAATGACATATGCACCCCATGCAGTCACCGCAAAGAGCATGGCAATCAGCAGCGTGTAATGTTGTTTTAGCCTAATATTCATTCGTAATTAACTAATGCTAATGAACGATTTCAATCGTTTGCGTATTGCATTATAGATACGATATTTTATAAAAGCTCTCTTCTTAAAAACACTCCAGTAGCGTTTTTTAAGGATTTTGTTAGTAGTTTGTGTGCCGGAATCAACATCGAGTGGCGGCACAAAAGGAGAGTGATATATTTTCCTGAAAACAACTAACATAGAGCAATCTGATGCAGTGTAGTCCTTAATATGATCGATGATCTCTGCATTAAATGGTTTGACATTATCAATGATATTCTGCGGTAGTGTGTAGGCAGCTAAGTCACTCATATAATTAAAATACACCCATTCATAGCCATTGCTGCGTGCGAGCATCCAAAAGAACTTCGGATTGTAATTAATGAGGCCGTGATTAAACATACCCTGAGAGGGCAGGTCGTGAATCATAATGCCATTTTTAGCAGTTAATTCATGGATAATTTTAAAAGCATTGAGTTGATTGGCAACATGTTCGGTGGTGCCTAGATTAGTAACAATATCAAATTTTCGAGCAATTTTTCTGGGGATAGAATCAAAATTTAAATCTATCGGGACACTATCTATGCTGCCGTCTATGTCTATTGAAGCATAATGAAACCCAAGCCATTTCCAGAATTTACTGGCTAATGGCGCATTGACGTTGAGATGTTCTAATGTGCCGCTTGTAATATGGGTGGGCGTTGGATCGGGTAGGCAATGTGGATCTGAAATATTAAATAATTTTCCAATTTCATTCAGTTGATGCTTTGAAGCCAAAAAACAATTCGAAATCTGCTGTGCGCCAATCTCCATAACAGAAGCATGATTTTTGATAGCGCCCGTTTCGCGCAATTGAATAAGGAGATTGAGGACGGATTGGTTGATGCCCATGATATGGCCTTATGTTCAATGAAGTAGTATCTTAATAACCACCCTATCTAAAAGCGGGATAGGAGCGTATAATTTAGCATATTCGATCCAATGTAAACAACACGGAATGCTACGCCCATTACACTTCAAGATGCGATAATGTATGTGACGTGTGATGCCGTCATTGCGAGCTTCGCACCTTGAAGTACGAATGGTGTATTAACAAGAATTAAAAATTTGCGTTGTCATATGGGTATGAAAAAAATATTCTTTATATTACTTGTCTATTGCTTGTCTTTTTCTGTTTTTGCTGTCGATGTGCAAACGATGCGTAAAACAGCATTGCCTGGCACAGTGGCATTGACGTTTGATGATGGCCCAACCGTTGAATATACGCCACAAATATTAGCAATTTTAAGAAAATATCATATAAAAGCCACTTTTTTTATGGTCGGCATGAATGCAAAAGCGCATCCTGAAATTGTGAGAATGGTTTTAGCGGATGGACATGCGATCAATAGTCACTCGATGACGCACCCCATGTTAACCAAGTTGAATGATGTCGAACTTTATCGAGAAATAACTGAGCCACAAGTCGTGATTAAAAATATCATTGGCAAAAAGCCCGTCTGTTTACGTTATCCTTATGGGGCATCGAATGAACATGTAAGAAGCGTGATTCGAGAAAATGGTATGATGCCCATGCCTATGGGGTGGAATTCATTTGATTATGATCGCCCAGGGACGGATAAAATTGTTAACTGGGTTTTGTTGAATGCGCATTCAGGCCAAGTGTTTTTATTTCATGATGGTTTTGAAAAGCGTGAACAAACCGTTGCCGCATTGCCGCGCATGATTGAAGGCATACAGAAAAAAGGACTGGGATTTAGTCAGATTTGTACTGTATAGTGGGTTTGTTTTTTATTAAAATGCACTGACCAATGGCGTTGCATTAATGCCAGTTAGCACGTCAGGAGGAGTGCTTTTTACGACGAAGCAAACCAGGCTTTGACTTTACAAGATACTTGCATACAAATCGAGCCATTTAGGATTCATTGCTTCGATTACTGCAAGCTTCTTTTTTCTTGACCCCCTCCTTTTATCTGTTTTTCTCTGGCAATGGCACCCAACCTATCCCCGTGCAGTTCATAGTACACAAGCAACTGACAGTCGTAACGACCGCTAACCGAAACCACTACTATTTTTATGCTGATACACACGTTTAATAAGATCACTTGTCACACCAACATATATTGTATATATGTGACCAGTCATTTTTCTTCTTGCGCCTTGCAGACAAGCCATTTTCACGCCCTCGTTACGCTATAGGATGAAATATCCGGGCTAAAACTCTTTTTTCTGAAATGCAACTATACTCAAGGTAACACTTATACAGGAAGGGAGATTGTTATATGAAAAAACTCATCATTTCATTGACTATTTTGGCGATGCTTGGCGGAATAGGAGCATGCACCAATCAAGATATGGGCACAGTGGGTGGCGCAGCTTTGGGTGGTGTGGCGGGTAATGCGCTAACTCATGGTAGCGCAGTTGGAACGGTAGCAGGTGCCGTAGGTGGTGGATTGATTGGGCACGCTGTCACTAATTGATGACTTAGCCCGGATATTTCATCATACTAGCGGACGTGAAAATGGCTTGTCTGCTGCGTTGCAAGAAGAAAAATGACTGGTCGCATATATACAATATGCTCCCTCATTTTTCTTCTTGCGCCTTGCAGACAAGCTATTTTCACGCCCTCGTTACGCTATATGATGAAATATCCGGGCTAGTGCTGGGCGAGACTTGTATATGATGGATCTCACCCTTTTCATGCTATAGGCGGCTTGTTTTGTTGACTTTTAATAAAATGATCAATCAGTTGGTTCGCGATGCTTAAATGTGCGCCAGGTCTTCCTGGTAAATGATCGAAGCGGTACCAGTTTGCTTCTTCAAGTTCTGTCGTATTGACTGTCAGTGTGCCAGAGGCATATTGAGCGGTGAATGCAAGCATGAGCGAATCGGGGAATGGCCAGGGTTGTGAGCCAAAATATTGTATATTTTTAATCGTGATGCCTGTTTCCTCGATGACTTCCCTATGTACGGCTTCCTCAACACTCTCCCCTATTTCGACAAATCCCGCAATTAAACCATATGTCCCTGGCGCAAAATGATAACTTCTCGCCATTAACAGCTGATCACTTCTTTGGATGAGTACGATGATAGAAGGTGATATACGTGGGTAGAAAGGTAGCGTACAAGCAGAGCAGATGCGCTCAAAATGAGACGATTCGCGTATCGTTTTACCACCACAACGTCCACAGTATTGATGATTTTTATCCCAGTTGATAATGGAGCAGGCTTTTACAATGTGATTAAACCAAGGCGTCCCTAATAATGCTAATGTTTGTCTTAGAGGGATGAGTGTCAGATTGGCGGGGATATTGCAAGCCGTATCGAGCTCCGCACAATAAATCTGGTTATTTTCAGATTCATTTAGTATTTCTTGTCTCAAAAAATGCGTTTTAATGACACTGACATCTTGTGTCGTGGGTACGTGTATTAGCGCTGGATTCTTTACGATTAATAAGCAGCCATTTTGTATCACAAGCCAATCAATTGATTTAAGCATTTTATGCGCCTTTTCGTACAGAATTGCTGATGTACCTATGTATTGTCTTGGATTATGATAGATGGCGCAATGGATATCATGAGAGATGACTATGGCCAAACTTTATTTTTATTACTCTGCAATGAATGCAGGTAAAAGCACGGTGTTATTGCAATCTTCTTACAACTACCAAGAGCGCGGAATGGATACACTGTTATTTTCGCCCGCATGCGATCATCGTTTTGGAGAAAATATCATTTCTTCGCGTATTGGTTTGCATGCTGAAGCGATCGCTTTCGATGCGCAGTTTAATTTTTTTGAATTTACACAAGCAAAATTGCGTCATAATAATAAATTAAAGTGTGTCTTGGTAGATGAAGCACAATTCTTAACAAAACAACAAGTATTAGAATTAACAGAGATCGTTGATCAACTTGATCTGCCCGTTTTAACGTATGGTTTGAGAAGTGACTTTCGAGCAGAACCTTTTCCTGGTAGTCAGTACTTGTTAATTTTTGCGGATAATCTAGTTGAACTCAAGACCATTTGTCATTGTGGTAGAAAGGCCACTATGAATATGCGTGTGGATGCAGAAGGTAAGCCGACGCAAGTGGGTGCGCAAGTTCAGATTGGAGGAAATGAATCTTATGTTGCAGTGTGCCGCAAGCATTTCAAGCAATCGTTTTAGTGATTGATAAATGATAGGCCTTGAATAAACCATTCAGTACGAGATCTGGCAAAATATGATGGAATAAACGTTTGTCTTTGTATAATTGTGCAAAGCCCCCTGTTCCTATAATCGTCATGGGGGCGCCGTGAAAAATCTCTTTATTGATTCCCTGTATGATTTCTTTTAATGCGCCAAGCATGCCATGGTAAAGACCTATTTGAATACTTTCGCGCGTTGTGCGTCCAAGGTAGGTGATAGGCTCTTCGATATTGACCTCAGTTAATTTAGCTGTACTTGTTTTTAAAGATTCCATGCCCAATCTTAAGCCCGGTAGGATAGCGCCACCCAAATAATCATGTTGCTTGTTGATAGCACAGAGGGTGGTTGCTGTGCCAAGATCAACGATCACTAGATGATGGTTGGGGAAAGATTCGATTGCGCCAATCGCATTGGCGATTCTATCCGCGCCTACTTCTGCTGGATTTTTTGTTTTGATATTGAGGCCTGTTTTAACGCCTGACTTCAGTACGAAATAGGTAGCATTAAAATAACGTAAAAAGGTGTGTTGAATCGTATAGTCGCATCCAGGGACCACTGAGCAAACTGCGACTGCCTTGATTTCATTTTTATTGATTTGATGTATTTGTAATATATTAATTAAAAACATCCCGAATTGATCGGCTGTGCCGATGAGATGCGTTGAATAACGAAAACGAAAGATCAGCTCTTCATTGTTGAAGACGCCGCCTAAAATATGGGTATTGCCAATATCGAGACAGAGTAACATCGTAGGTTCCTAAATAATGATATTATCTATTAATCTAACCTGATTGATCCAAACCGCTCCCAAACGTCTTTGCCATTTTTCTGTAATATAATCTATTTTGAAGCCTAAATCAGTTAATTGTTGTGTGATCTCATCGAGAGAAAGTGTGCTGTGAAGTAATTTCGGAAAATAGGCAGCAAGCGCGCGTTCTGTGGGACTCAATCGAGTATTGCGCGAACTGAGCGCTAGTTGATCATGGTCTCGAACGGTGGGACAGCCTATAATTTCTGTTAGCAGAAATAATGCTGCAGCCATTTTTTTAATGAGTAACAATTGCTGATAATCTTTTTCGCCATAGTAGGCTCGAGTAGGCCGAACTAAGAGCAGTAATTTCAAAACAACGGTTAGCATCCCGTTAAAATGTCCGGGTCGATAAGCACCTTCTAGTTCAAGACTGAGTGATGTTTCGGAGATTTGAATATGATAATTGTCAGGATAAATCATCTCTACAGCAGGATGAATCAGTATATCAATCTGCATCGCATTTAACAGCGCCCTATCTTGTTCTAACGTGCGCGGATAATATTTAAAATCATTTTCAGTATTAAACTGTGTTGGATTAATAAAGATGCAGGCAACTGTGACATCATTTTCATGTTTGGAACGTTCGCATAACTGCAGGTGTCCTTGATGCAAGTTGCCCATCGTATGCACAAGGCCCACACTTTTATTTGCAAATGTTTGTCGGATTGCTTGCCATTCAAGAAGATTGGTAACAATTTTCATCTTGTGGAAACACTCCCAGTTTGATGGCATGCGCGAATGCATCGAGACTTTGTTTATGCTGCGCATAGCCATCTGTAAAGTTTTTAACAAACTTTGGTTTAAAATCAATATTGAGCCCAAGCACATCTTGAAAAACGAGCACTTGTCCATCGGTATGAGGTCCTGCGCCAATCCCGATGGTTGGAATGATTAAATTTTCAGAGATTGTTTTGGCAAGTTGTGTTGGCATGCATTCTAGTACCACTGCAAAGCAACCCGCATCTTGTAATAAGAGTGCTTCTTCTTGCAATCTTTTTGCATGCGCTTCAGTTTTGCCTTGTACGATGGTGTTGCCAAGCGTGTGCATATATTGCATGGTAAATCCAAGATGTCCCATCATGGGGACACCTGACTCAACTAGGTGGCGAATAATTTTTAAATTACCTGCGGCACCTTCAATTTTGAGCGCTTGGGCGCCATTGCGGATTAATGTTTCTGCGGCGCTGACTGTTTTTGAAAGTGATTTTCTAAAACTTAAAAATGGCAAATCAGTGATAATAAATTTATTGGGCGCGCCTCGACTGACAGCGCCTGTGTGTAGCTGCATCATCGTGAGTGTCGCAGATAATGTATTTTGAAAACCATACATTGTCATCGCTAGCGAATCGCCGACCAAAATGCAATCGATGAGTGTATTTGAGAGAATGCGTGCGCTGGTATAATCATAACAAGTGATCATACATATTTTTTCAGCAGCCTCTTTCTTTTTTTTGAAGTCAAGAATGTTCATGATGAAGTCCCAATGATAGAAAAGCTTGGTAGATTGTGCAAAACGGGTCATCCGTTAAGATATTTAGATGTTTTGAGATTGTTTGTAAATCTTTACGGACGAGCGGCCCTGTTAGGGCGGTCCTTGGATCGTGCATTAAATTATTCATCTGTTGTCGTAATAACGGATGCGCAAGTTCAGGTGCTAATTGGAGTTCATTTTCAAAGGCAGTAAATAATTTTTTCCATAGTATGCAGCTAAAATTTGCTGCCAACACACAGAGTGCGTGATACTTTATTTTAAGTGTTGTGTGTAGGCGTGCATGAGGGTTGGACAATCCTGGTAATAAGTCAGCGAAGTCTGGCGCGTCGTGATCTAACACAAAAGGGATGTTTGTATAGTATGTCTCATCATATAACTGCTGATTAAAAGTCATCAGCGGATGTGCGCCATATGCTTTTTTAGTCACTAACGACCCTGAGAAGTGAATGAGCGTTGCTGGTGTGGCAGGCAGTGTATTTTCTATAAATGATTCTATTGCATCATCAGAGATGGCCAGCAGGATATGCGTTGCTTGTTCTACACGTTGATGGAGTGTTTGAATAGGTTGATTACGATGCCAGGTACTAAATGAGAGATGGCGCTTTTCAAAATAAAAAGAAAAATGCCGCGCAACACGACCACTGCCGATCAATAAATAATGAGGTACTTGTCGCATGATCAAGTCCTGAGTAAAAATTATACAAACAGTCTCTGCCTTTCAGTCAGAGCATGGTTATGGTACAGGATTGCAAGTCGCTGTGACAAGTTGAATAGGGCATAGGTTTGGCAAAATGAATTTTCTATAGAACAGATCAAGCTGATGAGCGTGTGAAAATCAAATAGGAGGGATGACTCCCTCCCGATTTGATCAGTATGGTTACCAGTTTTTACCGCCTTTATCTTTTTTGATGATCTTTTTGATATGGATTTTGCTTTGGTTGCTGTTGTTGGTTTGGTTGTTGCTGTGGGTTTCTTGGTGTTTGTTGTTGCTGGTCGCGTTGTTTTGGCTGTTGATTTTGTGGATTTTGTTGATCACGTTGTTGTGGATTAAAAGGCATGATTTACTCCTTAGTGATTTACAGTGGTGACAATATTAATTGTGAGCCACGGCGAAGGCGTACGCAACCTAGGGAGATGCTAATGAGGATGGGTGGAAACCCTACCTCTTAAATTGCTGAGCAGTTATCACACAATATAGTATCATTTCAACGTAAATGAAAATTAAATAAATAATTATAATATAATCAAATCGTTACAAGTAACACATTATTTTATTATTGCTTGCAAATAATACAAATTAATTTAAAATGTTCAAAATGCACTGTTCGCCGTTTTTAAATAGTTAGCGGGAATAGCGGTATATTAGGTATATTGGGAGAGCAATATGGCAAGTAATCGATATGCACATTCAGGCATGGGAAATGGTATATACGGTGATGTTCCGGTTGGTGCTGAGTTTCAAATCAGCGGGATGGGAAATGTCACTATCAATGGAAAATGCGGTAGAGGCGCCAAAATTATTAAGAGTGGTATGGGTGAGCTCTACATTAATGGGGATGTTGATGAGGATGTTGCTTTTATAATTAGTGGTATGGGCAATACAAAATTTGCTAAAAGACCCCCGCAAAGTGTTCTTAGTAAAATTTCAAAATCTGGAATGGGATCTATTTCAATGCCAGGCGGGTTTGAATTACAGTCAACGCCTGCTAGAACAACTATGGGTTCTTCATCAATTGTAATTGGCGGTGGTTCTGTTTTTATATCTGGTAGTAGTATAGAAAGTATTATTGCAAGAAATGGCACTGTACAAGTTACCAAGGATGGTATTTGCACCAGTTATAGAGGAAATTCTACATCCATCAGAAATGGTGATTTATTTATTGATGGTGTAGCGGTAACTCCAAGTGATGCGCGTATTATTCGTAATGAAGAAGCAGTACAGGCTACGCGATCTGGCTCTTCTACAATTGCTACTGTGCTATCATATTTAACTGCAGCTGCCTCTGTTTCAGCACCTACTGCAGCAGCTTCTACAGAAAGGAAATTAACCGCTGAAGAAATTTTTATGCGGAATTGTTCAACATATACAAGACAATACTTAGAAATATTTGCAACAAAAGAAAGTCACTCTGATATTGTGGCAGATCTTAAATTGTCACCTACTGAATTAGCATTATTTGATGGAAGATGCTCAGATCCAATTAGCGAAGAAATTATGGACAGACCTGTAGTTTTAAATGAGAGAGTATACGATCTTAAAACTGTACTTCAATTCAATGGGACTGATCCTTATAACCGACTAAAATTTGAAGCAAGAGAGATTACTCCGAGCCGACAAACTGTAGTGGAGTTTGAAAAAATTATTAAACAAATTGAAAGTGATCGAAAATCTAAATTAGTTGCGTCGTCAGCATCAGTCTCGGCTTCTCCTCCTGGCGGCATCAGCTTTAGATAATTGAGTTTTGGGCCTTAGTATGAAGGTTATTCTCGAATAACCTTCATATTCGTATTTTGGGGTTCCTACACAAATCCCCCGAAAATGTTACGGACACGTTGAGTGGCTGTATCGCAAATATTTTAATTTAGGGAAGTGCGAAACTCCTGCCTGGTACAATTTGTCACGGTGAAAGTCGTCCTGATTCATCCATAAGAAGCTGAATCTTAAAGGATAATTTAGACTTTCACCACTTCCTTGGTGAAATTTCCGGGTTAGGGCTTTAAGTAGCAGAGGTATAGATTCGTCCACCAGAGAGTGCATGAGGCACGCCGGTTGTGCTAGGAACACTGAGCGGTTTGTTTTGTAAACTGCGAACCGCCAGGTAAGCGAAGATCTGTGCTTCCATTGCTTGGGCGTTCCAGCCTGCTTCGTCTGCGGTTTGTATATGTGGCACGAACCCTAATTTTTTTCTTAAACAATCGTTAAATGCTTGTCGTATGATGGGGTTGTGCCAACCACCACCCGCTAGTATCCAATTGTGTGGTGGTGCCTTTTGATAGTGAGCAAGACTTGCTACAATCGTTTCTGCTGTAAATATCTCAAGTGTTACAGCAGCATCTGCTAATGAGAGCGTTTCTAGCGCTGGAATAAGCTTCATATCGTTAATATCAAGCGATTTAGGTGGTTTAGTTGTGAAATAATTTTTTGAATCTTTGATAATAGATTGCTCATAAAGTGTTTTTAAGACAGACAGGCTAACTCTCCCCGTCTTGCCGTATTGGCCATTTCTGTCCATTTGTTCTTTGCCTTGTGTTCGTTGTCTAACGAGCCGATCAACTAAACCATTACCGGGTCCTGTATCAAATCCAATTAAATCACATTCATTGGCATTGTTGATGAATGTGATATTTGCAATGCCACCGCAATTGACGACCGCTAAAGGTATTCTATTATCTCTTACAGCTAATGCTTGATGGTATAGCGGAGCAAAGGGCGCGCCTTGTCCGCCCGCATGCATATCGTTGCTGCGAAAATCGTTAACGACAGTGATACCCAGCGTGTTTGCCAATCTCTGTCCGTTACCGATGATCACAGATACTTTCATAGCGGGTCGATGAAACATAGCTTGACCATGGTAACCAATCACATCGATTGCAGTGGGTAAATAGCGTGTCACTTGTAGTAGTTTTTCAACTGCGCTGATATGTAATGTGGTTGAATGTTCTAAAATAGCATCGAGCATATCTTGATTGCTTGATGTGGTGTTAAGCGCAAGATAAGCAAGTAGTTCGGTATACTTGTTTTTGATATCCGATATTTTAAGTTCTTTTGATAAATAATCCGTGAGCGCCTGCGGGAAATGACGCTGCGCCTGTTCTAAGTTGCCCAGACAATTTCGAATGGTATATTCTGCTGCTTTTAATAGCAGACAATATTTTGAATCATAAGGTAGGGTGATGTGTCCTATTTCTTTTACCTGGCCAGGTGAGCCGTTTGTTTCTAGTAAGGCTGCATCAATGCCATCCATTGAGGTGCCACTCATAAGACCGATGCTCAGCATGGCTTGACAGCCGCGTAGCGCGATTTCCACTGTAGAATTAATCGTTGAGCCAGTAAACTGATACAGAGTCCTGTAACGACCAATGTTGCTGCGATGAGCTTCCAGGGTTGTAATGGTTCACGCAATAATAATGTTGCGCCTAAAAATGCAAAAATGGGAACTAGTAATGTAAAGGGCACGATAACAGCTGCATCATATTTTGAAAGTAACCAGTTCCAGCTGACATAACCTACGACTGTTGAAAGATAAGTTGTATAGAGTACAGCAATAATGGAAACCCAGGATAGATGGGTGAAAATATGAATCATGTCGCTGAGACCCTCGGTATAGAGTGACATTAAAAATAAGGGAATCCAGGCAATAAAACTACCCCAAACAACTAACGAGAACATATTAACCTGGCCAATTTTTTTGGAGATCAGGTTTCCGATGCTCCAGGCCAGTGCCGCTGCAATGATTAAGATAAAGCCTAATAATGAAAGATGGCCATCGATATGTCGTCCTACCAAGACAATACCAGAGAATGAGACAACAGCGCCTAGCAGTTGCCAATGATTAGCTTTTTCGCCTAAAAATAAAAATGCTAAAAAAATCGTGAGAAATACCTGCGTTTGCATTAAAAGAGACGACAAGCTAGGCGAAACACCCAGCTGCATTCCAAAAAAAAGTAAGGTGAATTGTATGGCAAACATGACTAAGCCATAGAGGATGATTAGTTTAAATGGCGCTTTAGGTTTTTTAATAAAAAAGATGGCAGGAAAACTGGCACCTGCAAAACGAGACATGCAAAGTAGCTGCGGTGAAATTTCTTTGAGGCCATAATGGATGACAACAAAATTGAGCCCCCAAATAGCAGATACGAGCAATGCCAGAGCAAGGTGGTAGAAGCGCATATTAAGGATGCCTGTAGACTGTGCAAATCTTATTATACGCTAATCCCGATTAATTTTCCGATCATAAATGTGATGCCGCCAGCAAAGCAGCCGATTGCAAACATTCTCAGCCCTAGGAATATGGGATTACGATTACTGAATAAGCTTAGGATAGTGCCAATGATAAAAAGTGCTAGCGCAGTGCCTGCAATACTGATGGAAGCGTTCCAACTGCATGGATGTATGAGAAAAGGAACAAGCGGAATAAGTGCGCCTATTATGAAAGACAAGCAGGAAGCAAGCATTGCACCTATTGGCGAGACCAGTTCTTCTGGATTAATGCCCAGTTCTTCGCGTGCTAATGTATTTAAAGCGGTGTCTGGATTACTGATCATAAGCGTTGCTAGTTTATCTGCATCTAATGCCGGGATGCCTCTTGCTTGATAGATTAAACTGAGCTCTTTAGCTTCTTCTTCTGGGTAGGCAAGAAGCTCCTGTTTTTCGATTTCAATTTGATGTTCGAAGATTTCACGCTGTGAACGTACAGAAATATATTCACCCGCACCCATAGAAAAGGCGCCCGCTAATAAACCTGAAATACCAGCAACGATAATAATATGTTGGCTAGAATGAGCGCCGATCATGCCTAATATCAGGCTGACATTCGAAATGAGTCCATCATGCACACCAAATATAGCAGCGCGTAAGTTGCTAGTTGTGCTGAGCGAGAGATGTTTGCGTTCCGTGTGGAATTGAGTAAAAACAGACATACCGCGTATTTTCATGGCGGATAATATAGCGTGTAGTCGTGCCGAACCAAATCGCGAAATAAGGGATGCGACGATACGCGCTCTAAGATTTGGAGAAAAATGCGGTGTTGGGAGGCGTTGATCGCTTATTTTTTTTGCCCAGAGAGAGGCTTGATGATCTGCGGCCGCTTGTAAATCTAAAAAAAGTTTTCTATGTAACGCGTGTTTTTCATGGCGGGCCATGACTGCATATAGATAGGCTGATTGTTTTTCTTCCTGCCAGTTTTCGTAAAATTCCATAGACTGTCTGTTATCAAGTTATTCTGTGCGCATATATCGTTGCACAAAAAAGTAATAAATCGGCACGCAAGCCAATATGACTGCCACCCCAATTTTAATGGTAATAATATTCATGCTAACAATCATGAGGATACTATAGCAAGCTGCAATGAGTGCGATTAGAGTGGACGACTGCGTGAGCGTTCGCTTTAATTTGCCATCTTGCTGAATGGAGAATTTTATTTCTGCACAAGCAGAGACTAAATAAACAATAAGTGATAATAAAGCTGTTGCTAGGATAATAAAGTCAAATTGTTGTAATAAGGTTGGGCGCACAGTCAGCGTGAGCAACAGTGTGCTGATAATGGATGATAGGAGAATGGCGCGAGTAGGAACATCGTGTTTAGACAATTTAGAAAACCATGCCGGGAAAATGCGATCACGTGCTGCAGAAAACATGATCTGACCTTGCAAGAAGATAGAGACATTAAGTGCAGTCATGCCAGAGACACAAGCAAAAATTGCGATAAATAGCGCGCCAAATGGTCCAAACAGCATGGCGCCTGCTTCTGCAAATGGGAACTGTGATGCCATCAGTTGGTGAACAGGGATCATACCCATTAAGACAACAGTGCTTGCAATATAAACAATTGCGCTGATCAAAGTGCCGACAATGGTTGCGATTGTAATATCATGGGGGCCGCGTGTGTTTTCAGCAGGCACGGTTGCGGCTTCAAGTCCTACAAAAGCCCAGAAAGTAATGGCTGCAGCGCTTGTAAGCGCCATGAAAGGAGATTGAGTGGCGCTCGTTGTGAAATGTGTCAAATTAATCCAGTGCATGCTGGTTGCACCAAACAAGATGACAGCGAATAGTGGCGTCATTTTAATAATGGTGAGTAAAAGCTGAACAACGCCTGCAAAATGAATACCGACAATATTGATTAATGTAAATCCCCATACCATAGCCAGTTCCGCTATGAGTGAATTGTTTGGATTAAAATAAGGGGCATTAGCATTAAGTGATGGAAAAACATACCCAAGATAACCAATAGACGCAACAGCAATACCAGCAACTGAGCCTGACTGACTAAACCAATAAATAAAGGCTACGATAAACCCGCTGAGATTGCCGAAGGCTTGTTTGGTATAAACATAAGGGCCGCCCGTTTTTGAATACCGTCTGTTAAGATGGGCGAATGTGAGTGCAAGGAGAAGCGCCCCGCATGAGGTGAGTATCCAGGAAAATATTGAGATGGTGCCAAAACTTGCCAAAGAGGCAGGTAAGACGAAAATGCCAGCACCGATCATATTGCCAACAACCATCGCGATTAGGATGGGTAAACTTAATGCTTTTTTATCCACGGTGGTAAGATCTCAGTCAATTAATACAAACCCTGCATACTATCTGGTCTGTGGGGTGGAAGTCTACACCCATTACACTTCAAAATGCGAATTTGCATATGCGTATGTCATACTAATTTTTAAGATGCGCTTCTATAAAATCGAGTAATTCATGGTCAGGCAAATGGACTATATCTTTTTTGATGGTTTGTGTAACGAATGCCTGATCGGGCTTATTAAAATGTTGTGCTAAGAGACCTGCTATACGTGGAGGAGCGATGAGGACGCATTTTTTGTAGCCATTATGCGTATGTGCTTGATGTAGGATATGTGCAATTTCTTGCGTGAAATTGTCAATGGCTACTTCTTTTGGATCGTGAGGTGGCGAATAGGAGCCTTGGTTATTTGGGCTGGCATCATAATGACCGGATTTATCGGAGACTAATTCACTGATTTTGAGTTTATTTTCTGGGTGGTTGATCTCTTGCAACCGGACTAGAGGCGGGTGCTCGTTATGATGGTAGCGATAGAGACGGCAAGTTGTTGAATTTGAAACGATGATGAGCATCATAAGTGAGTCCTTCATATAAAGGGCGTTCATACTTTAGTTTAGCACAAAATTATGATCTAATCTGATCACGCTTTAAAGCCAATATGAGAGATAAACCATGCCAATTGACGCTCGTCTAACCTCGCCTTTATCCGGATCTAAAAAAATACATATCGCAGGCCAACAATATCCTGCAATACGCGTACCGATGCGTGAGGTAGCTCTTGCGAATGGTGAGTCTTTTTCGCTTTACGATACTTCTGGTTATTACACAGATTGCAGCGATGCGACGCGTTTAACGCAGAGTGCACCGGATGTCAGGCATTCGTGGATTAAGGCGCGAGGCAGAGAGGCGCATCTTGGCCTGACCCAACTTTATTATGCAAAGCAAGGCATGATAACCGAAGAAATGGAATATGTGGCCATACGTGAAAATCAAAACCGTGCTTCGGATCGCGCCATTACGCCAGCATTTGTGCGGGATGAAATTGCACAAGGACGAGCGATTATTCCTGCCAATATCAAGCATGTCGAACTTGAACCTATGATCATTGGTAGGCATTTTTTAACAAAGGTAAATGCCAATATTGGTAACTCTCCGGTGACTTCTTCGCTTGAAGAAGAGATAGAAAAATTAATTTGGGCAACACGTTTTGGCGCAGATACCGTCATGGACTTATCGACTGGAAAAAATATTCATACGATACGCGAACATATTATTCGCCACTCTCCTGTGCCGATTGGTACGGTACCTATTTATCAAGCATTGGAAAAAGTAGGCGGAATCGCAGAAGATTTATCATGGCCACTTTTTAGAGACACGTTAATTGAGCAAGCAGAACAAGGTGTTGATTATTTCACGATTCATGCAGGTGTATTGCGTAGATATATTCAGCTGACTGCAAAGCGTGTCACGGGCATTGTTTCGCGCGGCGGATCAATCATGGCGAAGTGGTGTATGTCTCATCGACAAGAAAATTTTCTCTATACGCATTTTGAAGAAATGTGTGAGATTTTACGCGCGTATGATGTTGCCTACTCATTAGGCGATGGATTGCGTCCTGGCTCCATAGCAGATGCTAATGATGAGGCACAATTTGCCGAATTAAAAACGCTAGGCGAATTAACAAAAATGGCATGGAAGCAAGATGTGCAAGTGATGATTGAAGGTCCGGGTCATGTGCCGATGCATTTGATTAAAGAAAATATGGAGAAGCAATTAGAATGGTGTCATGAAGCACCATTTTATACATTGGGACCGCTAACAACAGATATTGCGCCCGGATATGATCACATCACCAGTGCGATCGGTGCTGCTATGATGGGTTGGTATGGTACAGCACTTCTGTGTTATGTCACACCAAAAGAACATTTAGGCTTGCCGAATAAAGATGATGTTAAAAATGGTATGATTGCTTATAAAATTGCAGCACATGCTGCTGATTTAGCAAAAGGACATCCTGCTGCTGCGAGTCGTGATCGTGCCCTTTCGAAAGCGCGATTTGAGTTTAGCTGGGAAGATCAATTTAATTTATCATTAGATCCTGATACAGCGCGCAGTATGCATGATGAGACACTGCCACAAGAAACAGCGAAAGTGGCTCATTTTTGTTCGATGTGTGGTCCAAAATTCTGTTCGATGCAAATTACTCAGCAAATTCGTGCGATGGCAGAAGAGGCGTAAATGAAAGTTGGTATTGCAGGTGCAGGGATCATGGGGCGCCTGCTTGCTTTTGCGTTACAAAAGGCTGGGTGGGACGTTACGCTATTTGATGTTGCTAATCAATCTTCTGTGAGCTTCGTTGCGGCCGGATTACTCACGCCACTTGTCGAGTTAGAAAAGAACGATTTAATTATTTATCAACTAGGCAGCGTTGCGCTAAAAGAGCATTGGCCGTGTTTACTGCAAGCGCTTGATAGCGATATTTTTTTTAAACACGATGGGTCTATTGTATTGGCGCATCCTCGTGATTCTGCAGAACTAACACGCTTAATGTGCCTCATAGCAGATAAGCTCAATGCGACTGCCATCCCTAGCAGCCCTGCTATCTTGAGTCGTTCTGTCACTCCGCACTTGTTGTGGGGTCTCCTTGATGATGGGAAGCCCATCGCTACGCTCGGGATGACAAAGCGGCACGAAATGACCGCGATAAAAGGTAGTGATTTGTCAGAAGCCTATCAACGACTTGACCAAGCCGCTTTATTGCAGCTAGAGCCTAGTTTGACTTCATTTCAAACCGGTTTTTATTTTCCGAATGAAGGACAGCTAGACTGTCAGGCAGTGATGTCTGTGTTAACATCACTGTTAAAAGAGAAGACGCACTATCATGAATGTGCGGTTGATGATGTGAGCCCGGGCGTGATAAAGACCGTTCATGAAACACACTATTTTGATTTAGTTTGTGATTGTCGTGGACTGGGCGCAACACAATTTTTTCCTGATTTAAGAAGTATACGGGGTGAATTAGTCTGGCTGACGGCGCCTCATGTAGACATTCGTCGACCGATTCGCTTAATGCATCCACGTTATAGTTTGTATATCGTGCCTCGTCCTCATCATGTTTATTTGGTGGGCGCTAGTGAAATTGAGGCGGATGATCATTCTGAGATTTCTGTGCGTACATTGTTAGAGTTACTAACAGCAGCTTATAGCGTCCATCCAGGTTTTGCTGAAGCAAGAGTGATTAAAACGAGTACGCATTGTCGTCCAGCATTAGCAGATCACTTGCCTCGTATCAAATATACCGATGGCTTGCTGGCAATCAATGGACTGTATCGACACGGTTTTTTGATTGCGCCTACACTTTTGGTGGAAGCAATGGCGTGGATAACGTCGGGACTGAGTCATGTGCATTATCCGCAGTTGTGGGAGAAAATATGATCAAGATTACATTGCGCGACCAGCCGCTCATGCTGGAAAAGCATTTATCGTTATCAGCTGTTTTGCATCAACATGAGATTAAGGGCGAGCATTTTGCTGTCGCCATTAATTTAACATTTGTTCCGCGCAGTGATTACGATAAGACTTTTTTTAAAGAAGGTGATGTGGTTGATATTATTCTGCCGATGCAGGGAGGTTAAGCGATGTGGCAATTAGGTGACAAAACATTCTCTAGTCGTTTATTGCTAGGCACTGCACTTTATCCATCGCTTTCTGTGATGCAAGAGGCGATTGTTGCATCAGAGACGAATATCATTACAGTGGCCTTGCGGCGGCAATCACCAGAAATGAAAAGCGGGCAATTATTTTGGGATGCCATCCGTCATTTAAATTGCGCAATCTTACCTAATACCGCTGGGTGCTACACTGCCAATGATGCCGTTATGTTAGCTGAGATGGCGCGAGAACTTTTTCAAACACATTGGATTAAATTAGAAGTGATTGGTGATGAATATACTTTGCAGCCTGATGCATTCGAATTAGTGAAGGCTGCTAAAATATTAATTGAGAAAGGATTTGAAGTTTTTCCATATTGTACAGATGATTTAATTTTATGTAAGCGATTACTCGATGTTGGCTGCCGCATTCTAATGCCATGGGCAGCGCCGATTGGCTCAGGAAAAGGCTTAATTCATGCGCATGACTTAATCACGTTACGCGTACGTTTGCCTGATGCAACGCTCATCATTGATGCGGGTATTGGCAAACCGTCTCACGCGGTGCAAGCGTTAGAGTGGGGTTATGATGGAGTATTACTGAATACGGCTGTTGCATTAGCCAAAAACCCGGTTGAGATGGCGCGTGCTTTCAAAGAGGGCGTGCACGCAGGACGTAGAGCTTATCTTGCCGGGATGATGGAAGAGAGGAATATGGCTCATCCAAGTACGGCATTAATTGATACGCCTTTCTGGCACCAAGTTTAGATGAATACCATTGTATGGTCCATTGCAGGATCTGATTCGAGTGGACATGCGGGTATCCAGGCGGATCTTAAAACATTTCATGGATTGGGCGTACATGGTTGCACCGTGATTACCGCGGTGACTGCGCAAAACACACAACAGTTAGCGGATATGCAGTTTGTTTCGATGACGCCACAAATTGCTTGTATGCAAACAGATTTAATGCCGCGTGCTATCAAGATTGGTATGTTGGGTCATATGGCGTCCATCCTGGAGCTTGAAAAATTTTTAACAATTTACAATGGTATGGTGATTCTAGATCCTGTACTTGTGACGACTGCTGGTGGTTTTTTGTTTGCAACAGCCTCAGAAGAATATATTGCAGCACTTAAAAAAATCTTCCAATACGTTGACGTGTTAACCCCGAATATCTCTGAAGCAGAAATGATACTGCAATATAAAATTACTTCTCATGATGCGATTGTAGAAGCAGCGCATGCCTTATTAGCGTTGGGCGCAAAGAGTGTCTTGATAAAAGGAGGCCATCATGTCGCAGATTTTTATAGTCAAGATTATTGGACGAATGGACAAGACGCTTTTTGGTTGAGCAGTGAGCGATTGATAGGCCTTAACTTTGGCGGCACAGGCTGTACGTTATCTGCAGCGCTTGCTGCAAGTTGTGCGTTGGGCTATGACATACCTGATTCGCTAGTGATTGCAAAGATGTTTGTGAATCAAGCGATGCGTCTAGGTAGTGCTGCAACAAAAAAAGCAATCCTACAGCAAAGATCCTTTCCTGATGATGAGCGTGATCTGCCTTATTTAAGCGATAAACCGCTTGCTATGACCCCCTATGTTTTTCCAGATTGTGAGCAAACATTGGGACTCTATCCTGTCGTTGATAGCAGTGCTTGGGTTAGGCGATTGTTATCATGGGGGATTAAGACGATTCAATTGCGTATTAAAGATAAAACAGGTGAGGCATTAATCAGCGAAATCAAAACCGCTGTTCAAATCGCCAAAGAATATCATGCACGACTATTTATTAATGATCATTGGGAGAGCGCGATCGCTTGTGGCGCGTATGGGGTGCATTTAGGTCAAGAAGATTTAAAATGTGCTGTGCTTTCACAATTACAGTCTGCAGGGTTGCGTTTAGGGGTTAGCACGCATAATTATCAAGAGCTTTCACGTGCGCATAGTCTTCATCCTTCTTATATTGCATTTGGCCCGATATATGCAACGAATAGCAAGACAATGGCATGTGCACCGCAGGGAATTGAAAAATTAAAGCATTGGCGTCGAATCGTGCGGTACCCGTTGGTAGCTATTGGCGGGATTAATGAGAATAATATACGGGCTATCTTAGAAACAGGCGTAGATGGCGTTGCATTAATTGCGGCGATTACAAAAGCAGAGGATCCCGAGAGGGCTGTCCAACGATTGTTGGACGAGATGAGCGCGCCCCTCTCTCCTCCCACGATTTTTGTGGGAGGAGGATGGGGAGAGGAGGGCACAAACACCCCGCCCCACCATCCAACGCAATCAACCCGAGGCTACCAATGATGCTGCATTTATCTGAGCGTGAACGAACCCGTTATATGCAACATTTGCAGCTTGCCAGTATGGGGCTCTCTGGACAGCTTAAATTAAAAAATGCAAAAGTACTGTGTATTGGTGCAGGCGGACTCGCTTCGCCGCTTTTGCTTTATTTAGCAGCAGCAGGTGTTGGTACGATTGGTATTGTAGATCATGATCAGGTAGCGCTTAGTAATTTACAACGACAGATTCTCTATACCGAGAATGATATTGGCAAACAAAAAACAGACATTGCAAAAAAAACGCTGCTTGCGCTGAACCCGCATATTACCGTTAATTTATACCCATATTATTTGGATCACACGTATGCAGAAGAGTTGATTGCGCAATATGATATTGTAGCGGATTGTTCAGACAATTATGAAACACGTTATTTAGTCAATGATAGTTGTTTCACATTAAAAAAACCATTTGTCTATGCCAGTATTTATGAATATGCTGGACAATGTGCTACCTTTCATACAATAAACGGCCCTTGTTTCCGCTGCTTGTTTCGTGAAGCACCTGTTCATGCGCTACCTAATTGTCGTGAGACGGGTGTCTTAAGCGTATTGCCGGGACTGTTGGGAACGATTCAAGCAACAGAAGTTTTGAAGTTCATTTTAGCGCATGGCGATTTATTAATAGGTCGTTTACTGTCAGTTGATATTTTAAAAATGCAATTTAAAACACTGAATTTTTCAAAAGACAGCACTTGCCCGCTTTGCTCATCGCATCAGAAGAAGATCGATAATCTGACTATTTCAGTACAGGCTTTGCAAACAGCAACTGCGATGGGCAATGAAATTGTTTTGCTGGATGTGCGTACGCTGCCTGAACGTACTGAATTTAATATCGGCGGATTATGGATACCGATAGATGAATTGCCGAAACGTTTGCAAGAATTAGATCCTACTCAAAATATTGTCGTCTATTGTCGCTCAGGAACGCGTAGTCAATATGCTGTAGCATTGCTTAAAAAAGAACATTTCAAACA